>Ga0209405_1000900_pt1 | contig 22813 bp, 21 predicted proteins | sample COGITO_mtgs_1105_6_FD_184803 | JGI IMG/M metagenome (GOLD analysis project Ga0209405, IMG submission 184803) | Pelagic marine microbial communities from North Sea - COGITO_mtgs_110516 (SPAdes) (version 2) | ecosystem: Environmental > Aquatic > Marine > Epipelagic ...
TTTCTTCCCTGGTCGCCCGCCCAAGACGCACCCATCACACCGCCCCCGCCACCAAAACGGCGCGGCAGACCGAAAAAAGAGACCCCGACCTATACATAACCTGGTTCGTCACCAGATCCCGAAAGTAGGGAAAACTACTTCGGCACTTCTGGGGATTTTTACTTCGGCATTGACACATGACGCAATGCGCGACTTAGTTCGCGCTCGAGAACGCGCCGCAGTGGATTAGCGGCACAAACGGCAACTCGTGTCGGCCTTTATGTTGCGTCACGGGCGGGTCTATCACCGGACCAAGCCATGGACGATACGATATCGTCAATGGCTGCAAAGCCAAAGCTTCGCTCATAAAGCCAAAGCTTCGCTCATACGGTGCATCAGCTTGCTCTTCAGGAGATACTGCAAGCTGAGCGGAATGCCACTGAACGTCATGACCGGCTGACTGGACATATTGAAGCTCTGTTGTCGGAAGGGCCCTGAAAGTCCAGCCCAAAGAGCCACGCCAAACCTGATTGACGCGCAACTCTCATCCAGATTGTCGCGCTACACAGGACAGCGAACCCGATTGAGCGTGTCTTTGCAACGATCCGCAAGCGGACACGAAAAACCAGGGGATGTCTGAAACGCACGACTGCCCAGATCATGGTCTTCAGATTGATGATGTCAGCTAAGAAGAAGTGGCGAAAGATCTCCGGGCCAAACCGTTTGCCCGAGATCATTCAGGGACTTGAGTTCAAGAACAGGACCAAACACCGTTCAAAACGTCGCCTGATTAAGGCTGCCACCAACTTATGGGCATATCCCTTCAGCTCGACCAATAGACACAGTTACGAGAGGCACGAAATCACAAAGATATATTTTCTGATCTAGAAGATATGTGGCTGCATCTGACCTTTTGTAGTTTGTATAGGAGTATGGTTTTTAAAGGAATTTTACGAATGATAGTTTTTTATTTGGTACTTGGTATCGTTGCGGGGGCGATCGCTGCTGGGGTGGCTTTGGCAACAGGTTCAGGGCTGGTAGTTGCTTCAATCGCATATGTGCTGGCCGGGATAGTAGGTGTCGCAACTACCACGCTGTGGTTGGTTGTAAAGTCGTATGGGCGACTGCTCAAAACCTCACCTACATGCGAGTCGACGTAAGAGGGTTCGAGATCCGTGCATTTCCGTCATGCCTCAGCAGTTTGAAAGGTGTTGTTTACTGAATGATTGCTATGCGCCACAACCGCTGATTGTGCTTCTACTAAAAATTCCTCAAGAAGCTTGTGACAATCTTGTATCGGGATGTGATTTTTCTTGAGAAGACCTCGGCGTACAGCATCCTCTAAACCTATAAGAGTCTGATGGAGCGTAATTCCGCCCAGCATGCCTGCACTTCCAGCAGCGCTATGCAGTACGTCTGCAGCGTCACTGTTCTGGCCGGATTTTAGGTGGTCGGATGCTTGCACCAACGCATTCGTCAGTGACAACGTAAACTGGTTCAGCACACTTTCGATATAGTCTTGGCCCATCTCCGCAACCATATTTTTAATGGTATTGCTATCCAGCACGTTGTGATCGGCGGTAGCAGTACCTGATGGCAGTTGCCCTCGCTTTTCGAAAGGCGCGGAAATAGCTTCGTTTTCAAGGAGCTCGACAAGCATTTCTAAGCGAATGGGCTTGGTCAAAAGGTCTGTCATGCCAACCTGTAAGACGGCAGCCAGAGTTTCAGCATCGTTTTGCGCAGTGATGCAAACGATCGGGCCCTGCTCGATATTGAGGTCTAGAATGGCCGATGTCGCGTCAAGACCATTCATCTTTGGCATGTTGAGATCCATTAGGATCAAATCGTATGACTGGTGCCGGCATTTCTCGACAGCCAGCAAACCGTCTTCAGCACACTCATAGTCACACTCCAGCCGCTGAATCATAAGTCCGAGCAAAGTACAGTTAATTTCGTTATCATCAACGACCAGAACGCGTGGTTTGGGCTTGTCAATGATCAGATCAGTTTGCGGCCCACCGCGTGGTGGCTCGATCTGAAGCGCTGGCAGGTCTTGTAGGGGTGCCGTTGCAAAACGACATTTAAAAGTGAAGACACTTCCTACACCAACAGTACTGTCTACCGTTATTTCGCCACCCATTTTTTCTGTCGCGTTCTTCACAATGGGCAGACCTAGTCCCGTACCACCACTGTCAGCATGTCCGGATGCGAAATCCTCAAAAATGTGATCCAGGTCTTCTTTGGCAATACCGACACCGTTGTCTTGCACGCGAATAGTCAAGTCTGTTTGATTGTCGTCACGCACATTCGCCTCCATTGCGACGCCGAGGTGACCAGCCCTGGTAAATTTGTTGGCGTTTGCCAACAGATTTTCGAAAATAGCGTCGAACATCCTTTTATTTCCAAGGATTTCGATGTTCTCGTCGGGGTAAAAAACGAGATCAATTGTATTGCCTTGCTGCAAGAGCAGAGGATCCAGTAGCGCTACCAGATTTCGCAAGGAAGCGGCTGGGTTGATGATCTCGGTCTTGCGCACGGGCATGTCTTCATTCAAGCGTGCCAGCTCTAGCGTATTGTTGACTTGGTCCAGCGCCTTCATGCCCGAGCGTTTGCCCAGATCGATAAGTGCGATCTGTTCGTCAGTGACCGAGCCATCATCTAACAAATCAAAAGTCGCAAGCACCCCTTGCAGCGGCGTACGCATTTCATGGCTCATGACAGCCAGAAAACGCTGCTTTGCTGAGAGTTCACACTTCGCTGTTTCCAGTGCCTTTTGCAACTTTACCTCATTCGCAATGAGGTCCGAAATATCGCGCATGATGCCGATGAATATCTGCTTGTTGTAGGCATCCTTGCTGGCGGCGATTGTTACTTCGGTAGAAAATTCGCGCCCGTCTTTGTCGCATCCTTGCATAACATGACGCCCGGAATTGACGACTTTGCCATGCCCAGTCTCAAGATATCTCTGCATTCCTTTTCGATGCGCTTCTTTGAAGCGATCAGGAATAAAGAGCGTTTCCATCTTGGCGCCAAGCGCCTCGGCTGCGGTATATCCAAAAATTTCTTCTGCCGATTTGCTGTATTCAAGAATCCTGCCCTCTGTATCTGCAATGACAACGGCATCTTGTGAAGTCTCGATGACGCGTTGAAGATTGTCCGCTATTCGAAGGGTCTCACTTGCACGGCTTTTCAGCCGACGTTGCAATACCCACGATACTGCCAACAATCCGACAAGCAATCCGACCACAAGGATCAAGAGGGTTGTATAGCGGTTAAGGATTGCAAGATGCTCTTCACGTTCAACCGAAGCATCGGCAACTAAAACTTGCAAAGCCTGCGTGGTAAAGTTGCGCACATCCTCGGCGCTGTCATCCACTCTTGCCAGCACAGCAGCCAGATCGTTGCCGGACGGGCTGACCCAGCTATCAATGTCTGTTGCGATGTCGCTTTTTGCAACAGCAAGCTGGTTCAGGATCTCGCCCGGTCCGTCAAGTGTTGCGCTAAAGGCCGCCCCATAAATAAACCGCCCTGCATCAATTCGGCTGTAATAGATGTCAAAGGCCTGCTTGATTGCATTCAGGTCGAACGGCTCTCCCCGCTCGGCGCTCAGCAAACCATGCGACAGGGCCAATCGAAGGTTCTGATAATCGACTTCGATTTGGACAATCGTCCAGGTCACATTGTCAGAGGCGGCAAACTGGAACTTTTCGGCCGAGGTCTTCAAGCCTTCGTAGCTGAAAGCCACCAACGCGAGCCCCGCGATCGTCAGGATCGTAGCTGTCGCAATTGCCAAGCCACCAACAAGCTTTTCGGGACCGGCCTTGCGTTTTATCTGACTAAGCATAACCGTCAGGGTTGCAGGACTGTAAGCTTGCTAAGCTGCCAAACACTGCTTGCATATACCAGCTCGCTTCGGAACAGTGGATCGCTGTCGTAGGGAAAAACGATCCAGAGGGGGCCCTTTCTGCGCACGGAGAACAACATGCCATCAATGCGGGTCGCAATGATCGGGGTCGTTGGCTCTACAAGCGACCGACTGATATCGACGACATAATTGTTGATTGCAGTCGCCATGATCTCGCCTGATCCTGCACCAACGTCATCCAGCAGGCCTTGCAACGTCGGGCCGGAAAAACGGTGCACACCTTCTGTCCAGATTGTCGATGTTCTGAATTCGTTCTGTGGCAACTGGTCCAGTCGCTGTTGATCAAAGACTGCCGCGCTACCCTCACTCGGTGTTGCAATATCACCGTCAACAGTCAGTAGCACCGGCCCGGTTACCGGTGGAGCGACGGCATCTTGTGCAACTGCAAACTGTGACCCAATGATGATAAAAGGTGCAGCCATCAGAAAATTGCGTCTCTGCATCCTGCGCGGTACCCGTTGGTGATTGCGTTCAACTATCATCGTCTACCTCTACCAAATCTGCCATTCAACATCCAGAAGACACTACGCCAGTATCCCACAGGGATAAATGGTGTCTTTTGCTACATAAGAATATCTTTTGATATCACCGGGATATTTGTATTTACCTCAGTTTCTTCAAGGCCTAACACTTAACTTTTGCCATGCTAAGCAGAAGCGGCGTTAGTAGAAAATTATTGCCCCTTATCTGTCATTGTTACGCCATTTTTAGCCTCTAGAGGTGACGCTGGATCTCAACCTACGCTTGGAATGAACAGGGACGACTGAACGTGTTTACAACTCAAGATGCTACAACAACAAACCTCTTAATTGCGGATGATCACCAATTGGTCCGCGAAATGGTAAGAGATTTCATTGGCGCACAACCTGACTTTATGGCATCGGCTGTCGGCAGCTTTCATGATGCCTACCGTAGCTTGACCGATAATAGTCCTTTTGATGTGCTATTGCTGGATGTGCAGATGCCCGGAATGGAAGGTATCAGAAGCGTTGAGACGCTTGTAAGAGATTTTTCTGATACGTCTGTCGTTGTATTTTCCGGAGTAGCGACAGATCACTACATTAAAGAGGCTCTCGAGGTCGGCGCACGCGGATTCATTCCCAAAACCCTGCCTTTCAAGTCACTCCTGAATGCTATACGGTTAATTAATAGTGGTGAGGTTTTTGTTCCTTCTTCATTCACCACTGACCCGACAAAGAATGAGTACGTCGAAAAACACGGGCTTTCCCGCCATGAACTCAGTGTATTGCGTATGGTCTGTGCAGGTCTGTCCAACAAGGAAATTGCCAGAGAGATGGCAATAACTGAGGTGCTCGTGAAGATGCATATGAGATCAATCTGCAAGCGAATGGATGCAAAAAACAGAACCGAAGCTGCAGTGATTGCGCTACGTGAGAAGATAATCTGATACAGGCTCTTGCGGTTTAGAAGACCCGATACCGTTTATTCACTTTTATCATCGGATCAAGTACGGCATCAAGAATACTTTCGAGATGATTGACTGAAAAAGAACATTCGAGTGGGGCGGACAATTTATTTGTTATTGGGTTCCAGAACACAGGAGGTTGTTCACTCCTCGAAATGAACACAACCGGCAACTTGAAGGTTGCATCGAGCGCCATCTGCAGATCCGACACCACCGTGTGCATACCCCCATAGCCATCGCAATCGATCAGTACTACAGACCATAACTTCTGCTTTACAGTAAATTTTCCGAGACTGTGTGGAATGCCGTTGTAGAGAGTGACCGGCAACCCCAGCGCCCTAAACCAGCCGATTTCAGCGCCCAGTGCTCCGCTATCTGGCGTACAGAACAAAGGCGGAGCACTGATGTCGTACCCAATACTAAACATCTTCTGAAAAGGCGGCAAATTGACAGCCGCGCCTATCGGTAACGTGCTCGTCTCTGTGGTAGCGCTAACAAAAGAAACAGTTTCATTTTTTAATGCAATTGCTTTCACCAAATAGCTTACCTCAACGAAAGCCGGCAAGGACCACTTAGCGCACTCGCCGCTCCGTTATTAAAATAGTCGTCGTAATTTGGACCGTTTAAGAGACTGCTACTGGAAAAATAACAATTTTCCCTCGCAGAGAATGCCCCGTGAGTCAACACGGAAGTACGCCTATTGCCGATAGATTGTATGGGACTGTAGCGTTAACCTGCATTTAATGTGTCTGGGGCAATCTGTTGTTTATTCAGCCGTCCAGTCCAAAAATCCGGTGCAAGAATTTGATTTCGCCTGCAATGCTCGACGCGCTTATGCGAGTTTTGGATGTCCCAACGTTAAGTGTGCCGAGAACGGGTTGAGTTCCCAGCAACTGTATCTATTGGTTGGGTTTTCCAAGACGTGCCGGTTTTGATCATGGCGTTGGCGATTATGATCAGCCGTCGTGCGATTGTGATAATGACAAGTTTGTCTGGTTTTCCGCGCTCTTTGAGACGCTTTGCGACCCGCTTGAGAGCTGGATTGTACCAGGCTGCGGCGAGCGCAGCCTGGTACAGCACATGTCTTAGAGACCGTCGGCCGCCTGCAATCGTTCTTCTACCTCGCATCGCCCCGCTGTCATGTGGAGCCGGTGCCAAGCCGGTCATGGCAGCGGCTTCAACTGTTCGAGACGGTGAGGAGAGGCGGGATCAGCCTGCTATATAACGTTGTCAAGCCACAAGGTCTTTAGCCCTGTATCCAACCCCATTGTCGATCCCAGCCAAGACCCGCAATGGGCCATTCATAACACGGCAGAGACACATAAGGTGTTTGATCCCATGGATTGATATGCTCTTTAGAATGGAAGGTGGCTTTATGGTACAACTTGGTCACGGAAGCGCCACGACCACGCACGCCGTCAGAGTTGCGATACAGGGATCGCAAAACCGCATATTCAAGGCCAATGCGCTTCGACCGATCTGCGAGGCCAACGGCATCAAGCATCGCCTCATCAAGCCAAACCATCCATGGATCAACTGTCAGGTGGAGCGCATGAACCGCACGATCAAAGACGCGACGGTCAAGTGTTTTCACTACGATGACCACGACCAGCTGCGCACCCATTCGGCGGACTTCATGGCAGCCTACAACTTCGCGCGCAGACTCAAGACCCTCGGTGGCCTCACACCTTACGAATACATCTGCAAGATGTGGGCATCCGAGCCCGACAGATTCACCCGAAATCCAATCCATCAGATGCCGGGACTGAATACCTAACAGCCATGGTTTGACCAAGCAGGAGATTTACCCATGGTCACAGGAGCTGAAGCTGGACTGGATCAAAGCGAGAGTCCCGGAACCAGGGCGCGGCATGTATGGATGCAAACAATATACTGTGATCCAAATCCAAAGATACACAATATCTTCGGAAGTTAGGATTGTTCGGCCAACAGCCGCGTGGCACCACTTTCACCAGGCTCCTAATAGGTCCTGCTTTTGTCTCGGAGTTGCCGACTGCCCTGTCGACTTCGAAACCACACTCTGGGCCAGCTTCGTGCTGGCCCTTTTTTTATTTTCCCATTTTCAAAAAAGCTGTGATCTGTGTCTGAGGTTTTAGGCAGTGGACTCATAAACTCGATCCACAGCCTGACCCATGCAAGTTTGATCATCAGCGGGAACTTGCGTGACGTCTTTTCCTATCGAGTTGCGATACGGCGGAACGGGGCTTTCAACTAGCCTGTCTGACGTCAGCGCCTATGGGTCCAAATAGGGCAATTTGCTAAGAGAGTGTTTGTTGCTCATCGTAGCCACTGAGGAGTGGACGATGAGAAAGACAACAAAGAGCCTTGGCGAGAAGATCGTCAAAGATATCAAGCTTGCCACGCGCAAACATTATTCATCCGAAGAGAAGATCAGGATCGTGCTGGTGTTTGACGTCAGCGCTTATGGGTCCAAATAGGGTCATTTGCTAAGAGAGTGTTTGTTGCTCATCGTAACCACTGAGGAGTGGACGATGAGAAAGACAACGAAGAGCCCTGGCGAGAAGATCGTCAAAGATATAAAGCGCGCCACGCGTAAGCATTATTCATCTGAAGAGAAGATCAGGATCGTATTGGATGGCCTGCGTGGCGAAGACAGCATCGCGGAGCTGTGTCGCCGCGAGGGGATCTCGCAGGGCATCTATTACAAGTGGTCCAAGGACTTCATGGAGGCCGGAAAGAAGCGTCTGGCGGGTGATACGGCACGCGCGGCGACCACTGACGAGGTGAAAGAGCTGCGCCGCGAAGCAAAGGATCTCAAGGAAGTCGTCGCGGAACAGACGCTTGAACTCCGCCTTCTCAAAAAAAGCATGACAGGCGATGGGGGCGACCACGAATGAGATACCCTGCATCTGAGAAGTTGGAGATCATCCGGCTTGTCGAGGAAAGTCATCTGTCGGCCCGTCTGACATTGGCAAAACTAGGCATCCCCCGCACCACATTCTATCGCTGGTATGACCGGTATCTTCAGCGCGGCGAGGCCGGATTGCAGGATCAATCTCCCAAGCCAAAACACGTCTGGAACCGAGTGCCCGACGAGGTGAAGCGCAAGGTTGTCGACTTCGCGTTGCAGGAGACGGAACTGTCACCGCGCGAGCTGGCGGTGACGTTCACGGATCAAGAGCGCTATTTTGTATCGGAATCCACGGTGTATCGGACACTGAAGGCCCATGATCTGATCACCAGCCCTGCGTTCATCGTGCTTAAGGCTGCCAACGAGTTCAAAGACAAGACAACTGGGATCAATCAGCTTTGGCAAACAGACTTCACCTACATCAAGGTATTGGGCTGGGGCTGGTTCTATCTCAGCACGGTCCTCGACGATTACAGTCGCTACATCGTCTCTTGGAAACTCTGCACAAACATGCGGGCGGCGGACGTGACGGACACGCTGGAACTCGCGTTGCAGGCGTCTGGCTGTGATCAGGTGCATGTCGTTCACAAGCCGCGTCTGCTCAGTGATAACGGGTCCAGCTACGTCTCAGGGGATTTGGCGGAATGGTTACAGGACAAAGGCATGAAACACTCGCGCGGCGCGCCGTATCATCCGCAAACCCAAGGCAAGATCGAGCGGTGGCATCAAACACTGAAGAACCGGATCTTACTGGAAAACTACTTCCTGCCGGGTGATCTTGAGGCCCAGATCGAAGCCTTCGTCGACCACTACAATCATCAGCGCTACCACGAGAGTATCAACAACGTCACACCCGCTGACGTCTACTTCGGGCGTGACAAAGCCATTCTAAAGCAACGGGAAAGGATCAAACGAAAGACGCTCGAAACGCGCCGCTTGCATCACCGCCAGCACGCCGCATAATCAAACCAACCAGATGAGCCAAACTCTCTCTTACGTTAGGCCGCTCTTGGTCCCAAAAACCCTGACGACGGACACAGCATCCAAGCGTCAATGTCTTCGCTCGTAATGTTCGACAACAGCTTTGTTCCAAGTGTAGGTCGGAAGTGCTTGTTGAATAGATACAAGTCGTGCGTGCTGAGGCGCTTGGTGGCTTTGACAAAGGCATAATACTTGAGGTCAAAGAACGCTTCGAGTGTGAGTGCAGCACGTTGTGTGGTGGGTGCGGTAGTGGGTGCAGTGCTTTGACGAAACAGCTTAGACAATGATCGCAACTTCAATACTCCTTCACTGCAGTGCTAAGTTCAGACACGTACTAGGACGAGAGTAAAATGTGGTGCAGTAGTGAAAATAACACCGAGATCGTGCAGTGGATACTTCTTACAACAACAGCTATCGTCGCATTTGCCGGCGCAGCTGCTGCTGACGGACACGCAGGCATCGCCTTCTCTGGCTCTGCCACACTTGGCTTCAACGACGGCGAAGAAACTACAGTCGCCATCGACGGCGAAGAGGGCTTCTACTGGTCCGCTAATCTTGGCATCAACATGTCTGCCACACTGGACAACGGTTTGACTGCTGGCGCTGTTTTCGACATCGAGCTCGATGACGAAGGCGACGGTAACTCCATCGCTGGCACTAACGACTTCGACTTGGTTTCAAGCGACGTTGTTCTGTCTTTGACATCTGACTCAGCTGGCCTGTACTTGGGCGACACAGCCTTTGCTGCTGAAACACAGTGGTCCGGCGCTGGCGACATGGAAGCAGACGCTTTCTCTGAAGCTGACGGTGAAGTTGCACTTCGCGGCGACGTGATGTTCGGTGGTGTATCTGCATCGGTATCCTACGCTCTGGCAACTTCAAACGGTCTTATCGTTGGTGATGCTCCTCTGACTGCAGGTGAGTCATATGACCAGCTGTCACTTGGTGCTTCTGGTGATCTTGGCCAGTTCAGCTTTGCTGTTGCATACCAGGCAGAGGCCGACAACGACTGGACACCTGGCGGCAACGGTGACTTCTATAACAACCAAGTCTTCGGTATTTCTGCAGGCACAATGCTTGCCGGTGCTGACATCAAAGTTGCTTACGCACAGTGGGATGGCGCGCCAACTGACGCTAACCCAGATGAGCAGCTGACTTCACTTGGTATTCAGGTTGCTTACCCTGTAGGTCCAGTAACTGCGACTGTGTACTATGTGTCTGAAGACAACGACGCAGGCGACGCTGATGACAACTACGGTTTCACAGTTGCTTACGCAGACGGTCCAATTGCTGCAACGTTCGACTATGATGACGATCAGGGTACTACAAAGTGGAACCTCGACGGTTCTTACGACGTAGGCAACGGTCTGACAGTTCTGGCCGGCATGCAGAACGAGAATGAAGGCGACGACAACGACTACTATGTTGGCGGTACCTACGATCTCGGCGGTGGTGCTGACGTTCTCGTAATGTACGCAATGGACGACGACGAAGATCAAGAAGATGAGATCGGCGCTGGTGAGTACCTGCCAGGTACAACTGTTGAAGTGTCCTTCTCCTTCTAATCGAAGCAGAACGATCTGAAATAGCGAGAGCGGCCCTTTTGGGTCGCTCTTTCTTTTTGTGCGGTCCCCTTTGTTTGCTTAACCGCTTGTGACCGCGCCACCCCTTCGCTACATATTTCTGCAACGTAAGAATGCCGATCTAAGGGGAAGTGGTTTGACGATGATTTCTGGTATCTGGCGCAAAGCGCTTGCGATTTTAGCCCTGACTGCCCTTGTGGCCTGTGGCAGTGGTACACCCCCAACACCCCGTGGCGCGGAAAATGTGGCCGTAAACCGCTATCTTTGGGCAGCCTCACTGGATGTGCTTAGCTTTTTGCCTGTGCAATCCGCCGACCCGTTCACTGGCGTGATCACCACCGGCTTTGGCACCCCACCCGGCAGCAGCCGCGCTTATCGTGCGACCGTACAAGTCACCGATCCGGCGATGGATGCCCGTTCTTTGAACCTCAGCCTGTTGTCCCGCAACGGCCCTGTCGCGCTGGAAACCCAGCGCGCGGTTGAAAATGCGATCCTTGCACGTGCCCGCCAATTGCGGATTGCTGACGGCGCGCTATAGCCATCGGCCCCCAGCCCTATTATGACTACCGCCGGGCCCTACGCTCGGCGTTTCGCTTTTTGGAAAGACTAATGAGATGACTACTTACTCCCCCGCCGCGATAGAAGCGAAATGGCAGGACCAATGGGCCGACGCCCAGACATTCAAGGCCGAGCGGAGCGCGGATAAGCCCAAGTACTATGTGCTAGAGATGTTCCCCTACCCGTCTGGCCGCATCCACATGGGCCACGTGCGGAACTACACGATGGGCGACGTCATCGCGCGCTATAAGCTTGCGACCGGCCACAACATCCTGCACCCGATGGGTTGGGATGCCTTTGGGATGCCAGCCGAGAATGCCGCGATGGCCTCGGGCGGTCACCCCAAGGATTGGACCTACCAGAATATCGCTGACATGAAGGCGCAAATGAAGCCGCTGGGCCTGTCTATTGACTGGTCACGCGAGTTTGCGACTTGCGATCCCGAATACTACGGCCAACAGCAGGCTTTGTTCATCGACTTTCTGTCAAAGGGCCTGATTTACCGCAAGAAAGCTGTCGTGAACTGGGATCCGGTCGATATGACCGTGCTGGCCAACGAACAGGTAATTGACGGCAAAGGCTGGCGTTCGGGTGCCGAGGTGGAACGCCGCGAACTGGTGCAGTGGTTCTTTAAGATCAGTGACTATTCCGAGGAATTGCTGACCGCGATTGACGGTCTGGATAACTGGCCTGCCAAGGTCAAACTGATGCAGGCCAACTGGATCGGCAAATCGCGCGGATTGCAATTTGCGTTTGAGCGTACAGACGGCGGTGAGATCGAAGTCTATACCACGCGTCCCGATACGCTGATGGGGGCATCTTTTGTCGGCATTTCCCCCGATCATCCTTTAGCGAAAGAGCTTGAGGCGAAAGACGACAAGGTTGCCGCCTTCTGCACTGAATGCCGCAAAGGCGGTACGACTGCAGAGGCGATCGAGAAGGCTGATAAGCTGGGTTACGATACTGGTTTGCGGGTCAAGCACCCACTCGAAGGCCACGACGATCTGCCCGTCTATATCGCGAACTTTATCTTGATAGACTACGGTACTGGCGCGATCTTTGGTTGCCCAGCACATGACCAGCGGGATTTGGATTTTGCGCGGAAATACGGCCTGTCTGTGATCAGCACATATGCCCCAATCAAGGACGATGGCACCACGATGCCCGAAGACGGCGGCGATGCTTATGTGCCACCAAAGTCAGAACCTGTGATCTATATCCGCGGCTTTGCCGGTGAGGCCGAGCAAACTGGTGATAATGGTATCGCAACCGCTATCGCCTTTTGCGAGGCGCATGGCATTGGCGCAGGCGTCACCAAATTCCGCCTGCGCGACTGGGGTCTGTCTCGCCAGCGCTATTGGGGCTGCCCGATCCCTGTTGTCCATTGCGATGACTGCGGCGTGGTGCCCGAGAAGAAAGAGAACCTGCCGGTTGAACTGCCTTATGATGTGACATTTGATGTCCCCGGCAATCCACTGGATCGTCACCCCACTTGGCGCGATTGCACCTGCCCCTCTTGTGGCAAGCCTGCGCAGCGTGAGACCGACACGATGGACACTTTCGTGGATTCGTCATGGTATTTCGCGCGTTTCACGGCCCCTGATGCCGAAACGCCAACCAACATGGAAGATGCCGCCTATTGGATGAACGTCGACCAATACATCGGCGGAATCGAGCATGCGATCTTGCACCTGCTTTACAGCCGCTTCTTTGCCCGCGCGATGCACATGACAGGCCACTTGCCCAAGAGTGCATCCGAGCCATTTGACGCGCTGTTCACGCAAGGCATGGTGACGCATGAGATCTACCAGACTGCTGATGCCAAGGGCCGTCCGGTCTATCATCTGCCGGAAGATGTGACCGACGGAAAACTGGCCGACGGCACTGAGGTTGAGATCATTCCATCTGCCAAGATGTCGAAATCTAAAAAGAACGTCGTCGATCCCGATGACATTCTGGCGAAATACGGCGCTGATACGGCCCGCTGGTTCGTGCTGTCTGACAGCCCGCCAGAGCGTGATGTGGAATGGACAGCCTCGGGTGCTGAAGCGACGTTTAAGCACCTCAACCGCGTTCACCGCATTGCGACTGAAATCGCCGCGATGGGCGATGAGGTGGGAACTGGTGACGAAGACCTGTTGCGCGCCATGCATAAGGCCATTCACGACATCACGATGGGCGTTGAGTCTTTTGGCTTTAACGCCGCGATTGCCAAACTGTACGCCTTTACCAACGTGCTTGCGAAATCAAAGGGGGGTGGCGCCGCAAGGCGGCAAGCTGCCAGGGCGCTGGCGCAGCTTATGTCACCGATGACCCCACATTTGTCCGAGGAAATTTGGGCGATGCTGGGTGGCGAAGGTTTGATTGCGAATGCGCCTTGGCCGGTCGCGGATGAGGCCATGTTGGTTGAAGACACCGTGACCATGCCGATCCAGATCAACGGCAAGCGGCGTGCAGAAATTCAAGTTGCTGCTGATGCGTCCAAAGAAGCTGTCGAAGAAATTGTGATGGCGCACTATGTCGTGCAAACTGCCCTTGCAGGCGCTTCGCCCAAAAAGCTGATCGTTGTCCCAGGCAGGATTGTGAACATTGTCATCTAACCTGATCCTCCGTCGTATCTTACTTGTTGGCCTTCTTAGTCTGGCAGGCTGTGGCTTTGCACCGATCTATGGCGGGGATGATGGTTTTAGAGGGCTGGTCGCGTTTGACACCGATGAAAGCGTTGCAGGGTTTCGGTTGCAAGAACGGCTAGAGAATCGTTTGGGGCTTAGTGCAGATCCACAATTTGTCCTCAAGGCCACTTTGCGATCAAGCCAGAGGACGGCGGCGATTACAGAAAGAGGCGATAACACAAGGTTTAATATCGTGGGGTCTGCAAGGTGGTCTTTACAGAACATTAGCACTGGCAAGCAGATCGATTCAGGGGTGGTTGAAGCCTTCACCAGTTATTCTGCTACTGGATCAACAATCGCAACGCAGGCAACACGCGATGATGCCGAAGCACGGTTATCAGTAATCCTTGCCGACCTCATCGTGAGCCGTGTCTTGATCCTCGCCTCAGAGCAGCCGCAATGAAACTGACAGGCGCCGGCGCGCAAAGTTACTTTCGCAAGCCGGACCCGACCCATACCGCCCTCTTGATCTTTGGCGCTGACCCCATGCGCGTCGCGGACAAACGCCAACAAGCCATCGCAGCGCTGGTTGGTCCGCAAGGCGAAGAAGAGATGCGCCTGACGCGGATCAATGCCGCTGATTTACGCAAAGACCCTGCGCTGCTGGATGACGCAATCAAAGCGCAGGGTTTCTTTCCGGGTCATCGCGTGGCTTTTGTCGAAGACGCCACAGACGGGTTGTCCAAAGCGATTGATGCCGCACTGGCAGACTGGCAACCGGGCGATGCACAGGTCATCATCACGGCCGGACAGCTGACCGCAAAGTCGGCTTTGCGCAAAGTGGTGGAGGGGCATAGAAATGCTGTTGCAATTGGTCTCTACGATGATCCACCGACCATTGCGGATATCGAATTGGCCCTGAAAGATGCAGGCATTCCGCAGCCAGAACGCGACGTGATGGAAACGCTCATGTCGCTCGCCAATAATCTAGAACCCGGCGATTTCAGGCAAACGGTCGAGAAAGTCAGCCTATATAAACGTGGCGACGATACGCCGCTCAGCATTGAGGACGTGACCGCGAACGCGCCACAGTCGGCAGAGGTTGATGTAGATGATGTGCTCGAAATTGTCGCAACTGGGCAGGCCGATCTTTTGGGGCCGTTGCTGCGCAACCTTTATGCGCAAGGTGTCGCGCCTGTGACCCTATGCATTGGCGCAATGCGCCATTTTCGCAGGCTACATGTGGTGGCGTCCGACCCCGGTGGACCGGCAGCTGGAGCAGGTAGGCTAAGGCCCCCTGTGTTTGGCCCACGGCGTGACAAGATCGTGCGACAGGCGAGCCAATGGGGGCGGGACAGATTGGAAAAAGCGCTGACAGCACTTACCGATGTAGACCTGCAACTACGATCAGCGAACACAGCGCCGCAAAATGCGTTGATGGAGCGCACACTGATTCGCCTAGCGATGATGGCGCGTCGTTAAAAAAGAAAAGGCAGGCCGAAGCCTGCCTTTCCATCAAGATAGTGATCTTGAAATCTTACTGGTCAGCTGCTGCTGCAATCAGCAGCGCTGCAAGCACACCGAGAACGATGTATGTTGGGCTGATAGAAGAACCTGCTGGCTCTGCCATTGGCTCTGCCATTACGACTGGTGCTTCCATAACTTCGTCAGCCATGCCACCAGCTGTGGCGGCAACGCCGGAAACTGCGAGTGCTGCTGCTGCAGCAAGTGTTGTTGTAAAGCGCATTTTGATACTCCATTCATGCACGGGGCGGTTCGGCCAAAGCGTGACCCATCCACATTGCTCTATTGAATCAGGGAATTGAGCAGAATCCTAGGTGAATTTTTCTGGAAAAATCACCTTTCGGGCAATGACTGCGGAGAAACTGGTGCAAACCTTACGCAAACAATAGAAATTTTCGTCATTTACCTCAACAAAATAAGCCATTCGTGATCTAAAACATACAAACTGAAACCAGGAAGATTGCGCTGCGACTTGGCTTTCATATTTCGCATTTCTCAGTCAAAAGTTGTATTCGTGCAACAACGGCCTGCCCAAAGTTATCGTGATGGCGCCGGACCAAAATTATTGATTGGAAACTGTGCGTCAACATCTTGTTAAGGCTGTATCTGCAAAACAGTGTCATGTTTGTTTCCAATGCTTGCCAATTCATTATCTTCCCTGATCCGCTCGGTGCTAGCAAGGCAGACTGTCAAGTTTTGCATCCATGGCTGGATCACACAGCGACCGCCCCAAAACATGCCAGCCATACTTGTCCCGACACATCCCCTCGGGAAGCGCTGGCGAAAATGCAAAAACCGAATACCGCTGTTTTTGCTTATACCAAGATCGCCATCATCGAGAATCCGTTCCAACGTATGGTGCGCCTCTATGATCGGATCGCCTTGACGGACCCGCTTTGGCGACTGCGCGGCAGGGCCGGGATCGCAAATCCTTCGTTTGCGTCATGGCTCGAAAATACGCAGGCTAGTGGCGCTGGTGCAGGCGGGCTTTTTCGCCCTAATTGGCGACGATTCGGCGCTTGGTCTGCAGACCAATGGTCAGGCGGAATAATTGATCATTTTGTGCGTGCCGATAACCTAACACAAGACTTGCAACGCGTGTTTCAGCGGATGAAAGTAGCGCCAATTCTGACCGCGAAGACACAAGCGAGCGAGGCGAAGGCATATGCTGCCATGCTGCGATACAATTCTCGCACAGCGGCGCTTATCCGTGACCGCTACAGCTCTGACTTACGCATCTTTCAAGATCACAGGCTGCATCCGGTGCGGGCGGCGTGATCGTCTATTTGCCTTCTGCGTATCTTGCTGCTGACATGCCTGCCAACAATCCTGTCGCCAGACACCCCGTAATAAGATAGCCCCCGGTCGGCGCTTCCCAATCAAGCATTTCACCAGCACAGAAAACACCCGGCCTCTCCTTCAACATCAGGTGATCGTCCAGCGCGTCAAATTTGACACCGCCGGCGGTTGAAATTGCCTCGTCTATCGGACGCGGACCTTGATGCGTGACCGGAAGGGCCTTGATCAAAGGTGCGAGGTCATCTGGCAGTGGCCGCCCGAATTCAGACAGTAAGGCCAGTTTGACGGGATCGAGTTTCAACACTTTGCGCAGATGATTTGAAACGCTGTTTTTGCCGCGTGGTTTACCTAGCGCTGCGCGAATCTTGGCGACAGACCAATCAGGCAGGAGATCGACAGTCAGCGCGGCCCCTTCACGCATTGCTTTGGAGACCATGTAGACCCCGCCACCCTCGATACCATGCTTTGACAGAATGAACTCACCACGCGAGGTCTGGTTTCCGGCGGACAAAGCGACGGACTTTACCGCCGCTCCTAAATGCGCGGCCATGTAGTCCGACCAATCGATCTTGAAGCCCATATTGGCGGGTTCGAAGGGGACCGTCGCACCCACTAAATGTGCCACCCACTGTCCGTTTGCACCCAAACGCGCCCAGCTTGCGCCACCCATGGCCAGGACCGTGACCTTTGGTTCCAATCTTTGGGCGCCAGTCGGTGTGTTGAACAGCAAGACATCATCTTCCCAACCATCCCAACGCCACCGTGTTTCAATTTGGACACCCAGACTAGCAAGTCGCAACAGCCAATCACGCAGCAGTGGTGAGGCCTTCATCGCAGTCGGAAACACCCGGCCCGTTGATCCGGTAAAGACAGGCTGGTCCAGTCCTTGGGTCCATGAAATAACATCTTGAGGACCAAACTGATCAAGTGCCGTCGCAAGAGCAGTGGGCAACTTGTTCCCGTAGGCAGCAAGAAAAGCGTCGCTTGCCTCGGCCTTTGTAATGTTAAGCCCGGATTTGCCTGCCATGAGAAACTTGCGGCCCACCGATGGCATCGCCTCTGCAACCGTCACCGACAATCCCGCCTTGCCAAGCGCTTCAGCCGCCATCAGCCCAGCTGGCCCTGCTCCGATGACAACAGCGTCCGTCACGTGGGCATGGGGCCTTTGAACTCGACCACCCGATGTGGATAAGGGATTTCGATGTCGTTCTCTTTCAGCGCGTTCCAGACAAGAAACAGGACGTCAGACGAGTACTTGTTCTTCCCGTCATCGATGCCTTCGACCCAAAATTCGACGCCGAAATCAACGCCGCTATCGCCAAAACCGCGCAACTCGCAATCGGGACCTTCAGGTTCTTGCAGAACTCCGGGATGCGTTGAAACGGCGGCTTCGATGATTGCAGGAATGCGATTGATATCAGTGTCGTAGCTGACCGAGAATTCCACCTCCAGCCGGTTGGCGGACCCTGAATCAGAGTAGTTTACGACGCGCGTGGTGATGAAATCTTCGTTTGGCACCACGATCCAGCGACCATCGAATGTTTCCAGGATCGTTGCACGCGCGGTCATCTTGATGATTGTACCAGCCTCACCACCGTCAAGCTCGACATAGTCGCCGACGGTCGCTTGTCCTTCGACCATCAGAATGACGCCCGAGATGAAGTTAGACGCGATCTTTTGTAGGCCAAAACCAAGACCAACACCGACAGCACCACCGATAATGGCAAGTGAACTCAGGCTGATCCCCATGATGTTCATCAACACAAGGAAAGCGATGGCAAAAATGGCAAATTCAGATGATTTGATCGCCAGTTGTCGGATCGCAGGCCGCATCGGCTGTTGTTCAATATAGGACGACGATTGCGAGTTGGACCATTGGCCGAACCAGAACAGGATACTGCCTGCGATGATCCCACGTACGATCGCGAGGGCGGAGAAACTGATATTACCAAGGCTAACAACGGCCTCATCAAGCGCAGAAATCATCTGATCAAGGAAGCCAATCGCATAAAGCGCGGCGACGGGAACCAGCACGTATTTTGCCAGTGTCCGCAGGAAAGGATCAGTAATGATGTGTTTCGCCAACGCGCGGGCCGCCAAAAACAAGAATACCCGTTTGCCGAATGCAATTACGGCACCTGAGCCGAACACCGACCGCGTAACAACTTCGCCAACTGCGGTGAATCCATAAGCGAACAACGGCAGCAACAACGGCAGAAAGATCAGGACAAACCGCCGCGCTTTTGCAAGGATGGATTGGCTCGCTGCATCCGGTGTCAGCAAAGATGTAATGCGTGGCGCAAACAGACGGTTGGCCAATCGTGCCAGCAGATAGGCGCCAATCAAAAGTGCAAACTGTGACCATGCAGCAGGCGACAAAAGCCAGTCTTGGGCCAGAACCAAAGCCTGATCAAAGGCGTCGCGCGCCTGATCCATAAGTGTCGCTGGTTCCATCGGGCCGTCCCTATGCCGTTTCATTTCTTGTGCAATGCGCTTGCACAAGAAACAAGCCTACACAGTCATCCCCTTAATCCCTGCGATATGACTGGACACCGCGGAAAGTGCGTCTGCACCCAGATCATGCGCAGTTGGCAGCAATGCCTCCGCATCGACAATCTGGTCCACCAAGCCCCAGTCGTGCGCCTGCTGGGCAGCAATCTTTTGCCCGGCCATCAGGATCAGTTTTGCGCGCGCAGGCCCGACTAACGCAACAAGTCGGCTCGGATCAGAAGGCTGCGGAAGGAAACCCAGCTTCATCACTGGATAGAAGAACTTTGCCTTGGCAACGGCGATCCGCAGATCGCAGGCCAGAACCATCCCAAAAGCGCCTCCAGCAACGGTACCGTTCAAAGCGGCGATACTCAGCCCCGGCAAGGCAGCAATGGCGCGCGACAGCCGTTCCCACACCGGATCAGTCGCAAGCCCGGCACGGGCTGCGTCCAGATCAGCACCCGCGCTGAAAACACCGCCCGTTCCTGTCAGGATGAAAAGCTTGGCGGTTTGTGCTTTCTCGGCAATATCTGCCAGTTCGGTCAGCATCTCACGCGTCAAAGCACCCGCCTTGTCTGGGCGATCAATCGTGACGGTCCATGTATCCCCGTCTTTGTTACAGCGGATCATATAAGGCCGACTTTCCTGCGGATATCGTCTTCGCGCAGGCTGACGTCATCACCAAGAAACGAGTCCGCTTCTGGCGTGCACATCCATAAAAGCGCCTGTGCGGGCCATTCAGGTGGGATATGGACCGACCAATCAAGCTGGCTGACGGGGTTGATACCCGATGCCTTAATCTCGCGCTGCATCTGCGTGGCGACGGTACCGGGCGACAAGCCCATAATCCGCAGGCCCTTGTCGCGGGATTCTTTGTCAGCGGCACGGGTCAGCATATAGACCGCAGCTTTCGAGCTGCAATAAGCCGTCCAGCCTTCGACAGGGCCATGTGCAGCCCCAGACGAGATGTTGATAATCGTGCCGTGCCCCTGCGCAATCATGCCCGGCATTGCCGCATGCATCCCATGCATCACACCTTTGACGTTGACGTCGATTGTGCGCGACCACGCCTCTGGATCGGTGTCTTGCAGGTGACCAATGGGATCTACGACGCCTGCATTATTGATTAGCACATCCAGCCCACCAAAGGTTTGGGCGGTCGCAGAAATGGCCGACGCGATATCTGAATATCGAGAAACATCGCAAGGAATCGCAAGTGCCTTTTGCCCGATTTTCCCTGCAATTTCAGCTATTTCATCTGTGCTGCGCGCCACGAGGGCGACATTGGCGCCCGCTTCGGCAAAAGCATAGGCCGCCGCTTCACCAATCCCGCGGCTGGCACCTGTGATAAGTATGGTTTTCCCGACTAAATTGATATTTTTCAAGGCTGTCCCTTTCAGATTGCGTTTGGGGTAGCTACTTATTGCATCAATTGTAGCGTCCGTTGGCCCCATAGTAGAAAGCCGCGGCCCGATCTTAAAGAGATATAACGAAAGGATCACCTATGACCTATCCCACTGGAATGCGCAGCGCTGTTTGCCTCGCCGCGTTAATTGCCGGCAGTGCAGCACAAGCCGATGTGACGGCTACGCAAGTCTGGGAGGACTGGAAATCACAGTTGGCCCTTTATGGCGAAGACAACTTGACCATCGGTGCAGAAGAGACATCGAGCGGAACCGTCACAGTCCGCGGGCTTGGACTGCGCGCCGCCGATGATGAAATCACCGCCCAAGTTTCCATGGGGACAGTCGTCTTCAACGAACAATCCGACGGCACCGTACGCGTGACCATGGATGAAAGCTATCCGGTGGTAATCACCGGCGATGATGGTGTTGTGGTGACGATTACGATTAGCCAGCAAAACATGGAAATGATCGTCAGCGGTGACCCTGATGCAATGGACTACGACATCACAGCCGATGAATATAAAATCGCGCTCCAAGATGTCGTAGACGGCAGCGTGACATTCACGGGTGATGCAGAAATCGCTCTGAATGACGTTGATCTGACATATGAGACATCGGTTGGTGACTTACGCGATATCTCTTATAGCGGCACGATTGCTTCTGTAGATCTGCTTGTTGATTTCAAGATTCCTGGTGGCAACGGTGAATATGTCACCGGTGGCGGCAAAATGGTTGGCCTGACCACGCAGGCCGAAATGTCGATGCCGCTTGATGGCAACTTCGAGGATCCCGACATGCTGCTTACGGAAGGGTTTGCGATTGCGGGCGGTTATACCACTGACAGCGCTGACTTTGTTTTTGACGTGAACGCCGATGGTGATCAGGCATCCGGCTCTATCAGCATGGGCAGCTCCACGCTCACCGGTGAGGTGAGCAATACGACAGTCGGCTATTCTTCTGTCACCAACGATATTGCAATGAACTTCCTGTCAGGTGAATTCCCTTTGCCGATCGAATTCAGCCTCGCAGAATACGGGATCAACTTTCAGATGCCGATGAGCGCAACAGGTGAATCCTCCGACTTTGCCATTGGCTTTGATCTAGTCGACCTGAGCATTAGCGACACGATTTGGAGCTTGTTTGACGCTGGCAATGTACTTCCACGCGATCCCGCCACGATCCAATTGGCGATGAGCGGAAAAGCCAAAGCTCTTTTCGATATGTTTGATCCTGCTCAACAGGACGCGATGAACGATGCCGAAATGCCTTATGAGTTCGAGTCCGTCACGCTCGACACACTCAACATCAATGCTGCTGGCGCCAAATTAACAGGCGAGGGCGCATTCACTTTCGACAATACCGATATGGAAAGCTTTGCACCGATGCCGCGTCCAGAGGGTGAAGCCTCGATCGAGATCACCGGCTTTAACAAGCTGCTCGATAATCTGGTCGCTATGGGTCTTGTCCCTGAACAGGATGTCATGGGAGCGCGGATGATGGTTGGCATGTTTGCTCGCTCAACTGGCGACGACCAGATGGAGACATCGGTTGAGATCCTGCCAAGCGGTCAGGTGAACGTGAACGGCAATCGCGTCCGTTAACTGATCAGGCTGAACGTCAGGGCGCAGGTGGAAACACCTGCGCCCTTTTGCTTTCTGCGCCCTCCTTGGCCTTGCGGGGCAGACCTTGGCGCACTAGGTCTTTGGTCAAGCAAAGGACACATGATGACCCAATCTCTTTCCGACCTTTCTGATCAAATCCTGCTAGCCGCAAAGCGCGCTGGCGCGGACGCTGCTGATGCGATTGCGGTGGATGGCACATCGCTGTCGATCACCGTGCGCGAAGGCGCGTTAGAGCAGGCAGAACGGTCTGAAGGGATCGACATCGGGTTGCGTGTGTTCGTCGGCCAACGGCAGGCTTGCGTGTCATCATCCGACACAAAGCCACATACGTTGACCCAAATGGCAGAGCGCGCCGTCGCAATGGCCAAAGAGGCGCCAGAAGACCCGCATGCGGGTTTGGCGAACCCGTCTCAACTCACAACAAATACCGCTACTGAAGCGTTGGAGCTTTTCGATCCGAGCGAAGAGCCCGATCCGGCGGCCTTGCAAGAGGACGCAACCCGCGCCGAAGCCGC
>Ga0209405_1000933_pt1 | contig 22356 bp, 20 predicted proteins | sample COGITO_mtgs_1105_6_FD_184803 | JGI IMG/M metagenome (GOLD analysis project Ga0209405, IMG submission 184803) | Pelagic marine microbial communities from North Sea - COGITO_mtgs_110516 (SPAdes) (version 2) | ecosystem: Environmental > Aquatic > Marine > Epipelagic ...
CTTCATGGCGGTTAGCCTCAATAATTCTTGGTATTAGTTTATCATGGCAATAAGCTTTTGCTGTATCACGTATCATACGCTCTTCTTCAGTGAGCTGATTTTCTAATGAAAAAGGGTCTTCCCAATTGAAATTAGCAGGCTTTGATCTTGCTATAAGTGGCGTATTTGAACTCATATTACATTCTCTTATTTTTTTATTTACTTTGGCATTTTTTAACAAAAAAGCAATGTGGCAATTCATCTGGAATATATACTTCTTAAGAGATATTTATTTATTAACAAAATTAAATTAATAAATAAATACAACGGAAAATTAATATGAGAGTTCTTGTTACATGTGGTGCAGGTTATATTGGTAGTCATACATATATTGAGCTTTTAGAGGCAGGCCACGAGGTTTTTGTAGTAGATAATCTTTGTAATGAGCATGAGGCTGTACTTGAGCGAGTTCGGGGTATTACCAATCGGGAATTGCAATTTATGAATGCAGATATTCGTGACACAGATAGGCTAGATAAAATATTTAAAAAATTTAAACCTGAAACAGTTATTCATTTTGCAGGCTTGAAGGCTGTTGGTGGGAGTGTTGCAGATCCATTATCATATTATGATGTAAATCTTGGTGGTTCTGTTTCATTACTTATGTCTAAGGCTGAGCGTAAAAATATTGTTTTTTCATTATCTGCTACTGTTTAATGTGATCCTCAATATTTACCATATGATGAAGAGCATCCAACTAATCCAGTAAACCCATATGGTCGAACTAAGGTGATAATTGAAAATATAATTAATGATTGGACAAAAGTAGATTCAAAAAAAGAAACTATTCTCAGATATTTCAACCCTGTTGGAGCTCATGAGTCTGGTCAAATCGGGGAAGAGCCAATTGGAATTCCTAACAATTTAATGCCATATATCTCACAGGTGACTGATGGACGGCGTGAGTATTTGAATATTTTTGGTAATGACTATGAGACTACAGATTGAACTGGAGCAAGCGATTATATTCATGTTGTTGACTTAGCGCTTGCGCACATATGTGCCTTAAATCAAATTGTATTAAATAAATTTGAGATATTAAATTATGTGAAAAATTTACTTTTTCTGTTGATTGCGTATCATTTTGATTATATCAAAATGATATTTTATAGTATTGACAAGGATCATATGTATATCTACTTGATTTTAGATGATATATTTAATTGCGTAAAGCATTATTCAAATATAATAGATTAAAGTTTGCCTTTATTCTATGTTATGAGTAGATCATTTAAATAGTCTTAATGCTTATGCGATAAAAAAGAAAATTTGAGAATATATAGATGAAAATTGTTGTTATTGGGTTAGGATACGTTGGGCTGTCTAATGCCGTTCTGCTGTCACAGCATAATGAAGTCATTGGCGTGGATATTGTGCAGGAACGTGTAGATGCACTAAATGCAAGAAAGTCTCCGATCGTTGATGCTGAGCTTTCAAAGTATTTGCTTGAGAAAAATTTGAACCTTTCTGCTAGTACTGATTTGAAAGCCTCAGTTAACGGTGCCGATTATGTAATAGTAGCTACGCCAACCAATTATGATGAAAAATTAAATTGCTTTGATACGTCAACCGTTGAAGCAGTAATTTCCCAGGTGATTGAATGTGAACCAAAGACCTGCATTGTAGTGAAATCCACAATCCCAGTTGGTTTTATTGATGGTGTTAGAGAGCGTTTTAAAAGTGGGGCAGTGATTTTTTCACCAGAGTTCTTGCGAGAAGGTAAAGCGCTTTATGACAATCTACACCCAAGCCGAATTGTTATCGGTGAGAAGTCAGAACGTGCTGAACAATTTGCCAAGTTGCTCACACATGGTGCATTGAAGCCAAATGTTGATGTTCTATTTACTGAAGCACGTGAAGCAGAGGCCATCAAACTATTTTCTAATACTTATCTCGCTATGAGGGTTGCGTTTTTTAACGAATTGGACAGCTATGCGATTTCAAGTAACTTGAGTAGTTGTGAAATTATTAATGGGGTCTCGCTTGATCCGCGTATCGGCAATCATTATAACAATCCATCTTTTGGCTACGGTGGGTATTGTTTGCCTAAAGACACAAAGCAGCTCCTTGCAAATTATAAGACGGTTCCACAAAATATTATTCGAGCCATTGTTGATGCGAATGCAACACGCAAGGAATTCTTGGCTGATATAATTTTCAAAAAAAAACCAAAAACTGTTGGTGTGTATCGTCTTGCGATGAAGGCTGGTAGTGATAATTTTCGAGAAAGCTCAACACTCGGAATTATGATGCGAATAAAAGAAAATGGTATAAAGGTCATAATATATGAGCCAAAACTGAATGAGCCAACTTTTTTAAATTGCCCATTAGAAAAAAATCTAATTAAATTTAAATCAGACGTGGACCTTATTATTTCAAATCGCGTAACTAGTGATCTCACTGATGTATACGATAAAGTATTCACGAGAGATTTATTTCATCAAAACTAACAGTGAGGCCATCATGACGAGTGATTGCATTATTAAATACATCTATTTGGCTAATTTTCCTGTGAATGGCTTTATACTGAGAAATCAGAAATGCTGGGCCTGATGTTGTTGCGCAAAGAATACAGTGACACAAAGTCACTGATGGTTGTGCGTTTTCTTGGCGTCTTACTCATGACTATTCAATAATGCTGAAAACTTAAGTGAGTAATTTTATATATAATTGTTTATCAAAATAAATGTAGTGCAAATTCTGAAAGGGTGGAATTTTTTATGTCTATTGAAACCAATAGCCCAAAATCAAAAAAGAATTTTCATAATAAAAGGACTTAAGCAGTGAAAAAAATACTTAGAATTTTATCTTCAATTATTTGTGCAATTTATCTGCGAATACGGTTGGAGTTCAATAAGGGCGCAGAAGGTGAAGAATTCCATAAGTTAATTCAAAATCTGAGCTTGTTATTCTTGATAAAATTACAGCTGAGATATTTTTGTGAATATTTCACCAATCCTATTGTTTTGTTTCGATTAGCTGAATTTCAATTTGTTCACGACCATTTAAAATTTAATAACACTTCCTGCTTATGTGTGAGTTCTCCAAGAATGTTTTCTGCATATCTTCTTCGTACAACGAATGCCAAAATCATGATGTATAATCCTGATACTCGAGACCTTGCTGACACGAGAAATATTTTTCAAACCTTTAAATTGAAAAATTTTCAAACTACTAACAGAGAACCAACACAGTTGAATGAGTATGATACAATTTATTCGATTAGCGTCATAGAACACATGGATCCCACTGCTAAAAGAAAGTTCTTAGAATATGCATTTTGTGCTCTAAAAAAAGGTGGATCATTAGCAATCACTTTTCCCGTTGCAAGCCAAAATCGAGAAGAATATAGAGATACTGATCCCTACGACATAGGAGCTCTAAAAGACGATTATACAGGTAAATTTTTCTATCAAAGAGTATACGATGATACCGCAATATCAGAAACCATCATTGATGTTTGGGACGAATTAGGTGGAGTTCTACAACATAAATTAATTATTGGCCTAAATTCAGCAGTAAATTATTCTCAGCTACTAGTGCGGCGCAAAAAATTTGGACATCTAGCTCGCGCAATGGAAATAGAGTATTCTAGGAAGTGTTTTACAACGTTCAAGCGCACAGATGATTTAAGTGATCGGGGCATTTGCGGATTGATCCTTTCAAAACCAAATTAATAATTATACTTTAATTAAGTGTTTAAAAATAACCCCTATACTTGCAACGCAACAACATAGTGCTAGGAAACGCGCATGACAGATAAAAAACTCAGAAATGACCACTCTATCACATATAGATCAAATAGATTTATACATGCAACACATCGTCAACGTCTGAAAGAATGCAAAGCTTTTCTCTTAACACACCTTCAGGAAACTGAAAAATATGGTACTGTATTTGATCTCGGGGGAGCTTCTGGCTTTTTAGCTGACGAATTAAATCGCTGCCAAGTAACATATTTTTCTGAGCAAATAATATTTGATCTCGAGCATCCAAAGAATAATACGAATAAAAAATGGTATGAACCAAAGCTTAATCCTATTTATGTAACGACGGATCTCAATCAAGAAATCTGCTTTGAAAGTTATAAAAAGCCAAATTTGATAATTATAAGTGAAACTTTAGAGCATGTTGCAGAGCCTATTGAGACACTGAATGCAGTTTACAAAGCAAGCGATGGAAACACTCCTCCTTGTTACATATCCTTTCCAAGAGAAACTGGAACTGTTGGTTTTGCAAAATTCTTATTACGAATATTAACTGGTCGTAATATTAAGAAGGGTTTACAATATAATTTTCAGTACTTGACATGGATTCTTTTACGAAAAAGATATCAGCTCAGGGATAAACGCGCATTTTATGCTGATCACGATGGTTTTGACGATCAGGATTTAGTGGATAAAATCAACAAGAACTTTAAATACTATGAAATAGCCATACTCTACGGGGCTTCTACCGTTCATATATTGCTTAAACCAAACCCTTTAAATTTTTAACTTCCTAGGATTAGGTATTATGGATATCAACTTGAAAAGAAAAAATGATTAAGATATCACCATCAAATATATCTCTAATTGGCAATATTTTAGCACGGAAACTCTCTTTCTTGTCCACAATTTTGATATTGTCTTTTTTTGGCGAAGATATCTATGCCGATTATGTAAAAATTATTGCTATTTTTTCTTTATTAGTCATGCCAGTCAATGAGGCCTACTCGCACGCTATTACGGAGAAGTATCCAACAATAACAGGTTTTGGCAATAACATCATAATCACATTGACGATCTTCACTGTTGGCATTTTGCTATATAGTTATTTGGAAGATTCTTTCTCACTGGATTCGCAGGCTATTACGGAACACTTATTCCTATTATTACTATGCTGTATTGGTATAATTTGGCTGCAAGAGCGAAACATATTAAAAATGGAACTAAAGATCAAAAAACACGTTTTTTTGTATGACATAATCACGCCAATTTGCTTTCCATTCGCCTTTATCTGCGTCAATCTCATTGGCAACATACATAATTCACTTAACATCGTCGCACTCATTGCAGTACTATCACTTCTATCAATGACATTTATATTCAGAAAACCACGTGAAGCTCAGAAACAACACATTTCTTTAAAGAAATTTTTTGAATATTATGTAATTGCTATATCGACAGGACAGTCGACAAATGTTATTTTGATAATTTCTTCTAGCTACTTGACTGTTTCTGACTTTGCGACACTATCCATAATTATCAAAGTTTCAACTTTTATAATAACACCAAACATAATGCAGACTCAAATATCAATTCCAAAAACTAAGCATATGATAATTACTAACCAGTTGGGTGAAATATTAAATTGTTTCCACCAACTGAGATACAAATCTGTAATTACATCTATGATAATTGCAACAATAGTATATTATTTTATGTTTATAGTTTTCAGCCCACAATTGCCCACTCTCTACAATGTAAATGCAAAATATATTGCACTATTTTTTATGGTGCAGGTAATGGTGGTTTGGGTTGGACCAGTTTCATCGCTATCAATCGCATTAGGCGATTCTCTAACACCAGCATATTTGAATATAATTAAGCTAGTCAGTATAATTTTTTTATTAACGCAAGTCAGCGAAATCGACAGCATGCTCATACAATTAACTCTTATTACGCTAGCATATTTATTCGCATTGAACGCAACGAAATATTACAAAATTAAACGGGAGCTTTCCAATGGCCACTGAGGGAATACATGATACAAATCTTGGATACCTTTTTTTACTTGGTGACGATCACCTATTAGAAATTGAAAATACTTTGAAATATGAACCTTTTCTAAGTCAATATAGTGTAACTGGGCAATCAGCTAAGGGGTTACGGGTAACATTAATTAACAAAGAAATTAGTACTATAAGTACAGAATGGAAAGAAAATTCGCGTATTTTTATCTCTTTAGGGGCTCACGATGCATATGATGGGCTAAAACCCAAATTATTTAAGCGTGGGATAAAGAAATTAATAACAACCATCCAAAGTTTTGGCTCATTACCTATTTTGGGTACAATTCTGCCCAACCCCAACCATAACCTTGTGGTTAAAAAATTAATAGTTGAATACAATAAAGTTCTTTACGATATTGCACGCGAAGTGGGGTGCAAATATATCGATATCGGGCAGCTTATGAAAAATGTGGGGCACGAGCCCAGCCTTGCGACATGGAAGTTCCCAAATTTTAAACGCTTATATAACAAACGCCTAAGTTACCATTTGTCTAGGATACTTGAACGACAACACGTGACTGTGCTTTGGCAATACAACGGGTATAGCGCCAAATGTAATTATCGTTGTCATTATTGTTATTATATTGGGCTTCACCACCCTAAAGATGTAAGTCCAGTTAGCAATAAGGCTTGGGAGCATGCATTTTTGGATACATTTAAAATGCAAAGGGTTGTGTTCTATTGTGCACATGGCGAACCAACATTTGGAGAAGGTTTTGACGAAATTTGCGATATGGTCCTGCGAAACCCACTTTGGAGTCTTAGAATTACCAGCAATATTGATACCGACTTTATTAAAAATGCTGACCATGAGATATTCCAATCGGGGCGGTTTTTTGTAAACGCATCATTTCATAAAATGCACATCAACAGAGATGCATTTCTAGAAAATCTTTTAAAATTGCGCTCTAAAGGGATTGAATGCCCAATTGTGTATGTGGCTCACCCAAAATACTTCGACGAATGGCAAGCTGACATTGAATTCTTTGAACGCCACAATTTTGTTGTACATTTGCGCCGCTTTCAAGGCGATTATTTGGGAAAAAAATATCCTGCAGCATATGACATGATTGAACGAAGCACGTTTGTACGATTTACAGATTTTGGTTCAGCGAAATTTATGTTGAATGGGCGCAATAACAACGGTGATATCACGTTCTCTGGATATGATTTTTTCATTGTAGATAATGCGGGAAACGTTGGTTTTGATTCCAATGCATTTGCCGAGCGAAGTCTGAATCGTTCCCGATTAGGTAATATTCTTACTGGTAGCTTTCGGCCTATGCCTTGCCCAAGTCACTACCCAGGTGGTTTCGCAAGTACAGTCGATGAAACCGCGAACATATACGAAAATGAATATCGTCAGCTAAGAAACAACAACCTCTTTTCGTTTATGGAACAAGGTGGAGTACTAAAACGTAGTAACAGCATTACTTATGGCAATCGAAATATAGATTTAACTAAAGCACAAAATCGATCTAAGCTACTGCTAACTCCACAAACAACGATCGACCATTTATTTTATATATTTGGAAAGCAGGGCACACGCAATAAAATCCGTGGATATAAACAACAAGTCAGGAATTATGCGCGTTCGAAACAAACCTTACGTAATCTTTATAACAGATATAAGAGATCGTAGCTAAAATTGGCGTAGAATTTGCTCCAGAAGCGCATAAATAGGGTCATGTAAAGGTCATGATAGACATAATGCTTAATAATCAGTTTCAGAAATATAATATTTTGTTCTTTGGTGATTCTGTTCTTAAGGAATTAATACCGCATTTTGAAAATATGCTACATTTATACAAGATTCAAAATATACAAGTAGTGGACGGGTCCCATATTGGGGCGACATCAAGTGAGGGCGTTAATCTTTTAAATAACTTTTCGTTAAAGGATGTAAATTGCGTAGTTGTAAATTTTGGCCTTAATGATATCAGATCACAGCAGTCCTTGATGCAGTATCGAGACAACTTGCATCAAATTGCGCGTAGACTTAAAACTTCGAATGTACGAATTATATTTTGCTCAATAACTCCATTTTCCAAGGGCAGTGAACACCAAATCACAAGCTTACCAACCTATCTCGAGGTAATACGAAAAATTACCACGGACTTAGACATGGAGTTCTTTGATATGCATGGCATAATTATAAAAAATTTTTCCAAGCCAATTAAAAGTCTTCGGGACGGTTTACATCAGACACGTCCTGCTAAAAGGAAATGTGCGGAAGAACTCATTCAAACTGTGCTCAACGAGCAACTTATAAATCTCAATTTTGCAAAAGACTTTGAATACTGGGTTCTCCTATTGCTGAACTATTTTCGAGATATATTTGAGGATTTTTTAAATACTACCAAAGTATTGAGGCCAGTATCAAATCTAGCAATGAACGTTTATAAATACTTAACCCGTTTTTAACAAGGAAACTTTTCTATGAATGTAAAAAATTTGTATTACTGGCGTAAAAAACTACCCTTTGTAAATATATATAGAGATAATTTTGGTGATTATTTATCCCGAGTGGTCGTGGAACATGTATTGAAGACTGAGGGAATCAAAAACATGCGTGCTCACAATCGTTTTAGTGCAATTGGGTCAATATTACACAAAATGGAACCCTACTCTACTATCTGGGGCTCTGGCGTTAACGGAAAGATAGAACTCACACAAGAAATAAAAAAAAATATCAAAACACTCGATTTTCGAGCAGTCAGGGGGAGAGGAACGTTACGTGTAATCAGTGACCTTGGTCTTGATACAAGCGGCATTGCCATGGGTGACCCAGCCCTATTATTGAAGGATTTACTAACAGGTTTCGATTTTTTACCAATTTCAAACAAGATTTCCTGGCTGCCAAATCTGAATGATAAAAACCGTAGCTACCAATCTGGGCTAAACTATATCAACCCACTTTGGGATTGGCAGCGTGTTCTAAAAGAAATTTTAACGTCAGAAAGACTTATAACTTCTTCCTTGCATGGCTTAATTTTGGCCGAGACGTATGGTGTAGAATGCAGATGTGTTTTACCGCAAAAAAGTGAAACAGTTTTTAAATACAATGATTATTTAACAGGAACGAATCGGCAAGAAATTGAAGCTGGATCATCATTTTTTTGCAGCGACAAAATAACGTATAAAACAGGTGCAACATTTTCAGAGCTCGACTTTGATACGACTGAACTAAAAAATGCATTCCCTTATGACTTATTTGGTGAGTAGAGTGCGGCCTGCCAGAAAAAAGATTATTGTTTGGCCTTTAAAGTCGCAAAACCAGTTTTTGCATCAGACTGTTCCTAACAATTACCTTGCCGAAGAATTAACATTGTATAACTTATTATTTTCGGGTGCCCAAATTGCTCATTTTCATTGGATAGAATACCTGTTTAATAAAACGAGTATTTTTCACACATGCAAATATGTAATTTTAATTTGTTTACTTAAACTACTAAGGCTCAAAAAAGTAAAACTAATCTATACAGTCCACAACCTGATTCCAAACCATGTAACGATCAACTGCTGGCATAGTTATGTAAAACGGTACAATAATTTCCTCTCACTGATTGATGCGGCAGTAGTTCTAAATCCGGAGACGCCAACGATAGCGGCGGAATATCTAATTACATTACCCAAATCAAGGCATCAAGTCTGGCACGGTTTTGTGTATCCTGATAAATTTTGTACTGCTTCAGTACGAGATGGAATTGGTATATTCGGGAGTGCGTCAAGCTATAAAAATAACAGTGCACTCCAACAGTTACTGCACAAGCTTCAATCCCAAAACGAAAATATTGAATTTTTTGGCATACATTGGAGAAGCTACTTCCCTGATTTGAATGTAATTGATGAAAATGAGTTAACACTATCTTCGTGGCTTTCAACAAAAAAATTTATAATAGTACCAAATACAAGTTCGCTAAATAGCGGCGTCCTATGGCATAGTCTCCAATTTGGAGCAAATATTATATGTGACAATCCTAATTTAAAAAAGTCAGTTCCATGTGAATTACGAAAATATATTCGACACTCAGCTGAAAATTTAACTTATATACCTATTGAACCAAGTATGTTCTTGAAATACGGTAAACGCGCTATTCAAGATAGATACCTTGAAGTGCTGGAGAGTTGATAATAACTATGGAAAAAAGTATTTTAAAAAATTCAATCAAAAATCTGCCTTTTTATAGTTTCGTAGGAAAGCGATGATTGTTAATAAATTTAATTTGGCTTACGTCTTAGTCATTTTGTTGTCACTGTTTGTTGCTGCATTACAAGATTACCATTTCATCTATTTTGCGGTTACTTTTCTTGTTATTCCACTAATCTCAAAATATATAAAATTAAGTATTCCTGAAGCAATAATTATAACAACTCTATTATTTTTCGTTTTGTTTAGCGTGTTGATACATTTTGATTTTTCCGAGATGAATAAAATCGTCGTTCACACACTTTTGATAATATACGGTATTTTATTTTTTAGAGGTGCAGTCAGATATAGACTCGTACCGTGTCGAGTTAATCTATTTCTAACCCTAAATATTGTACTAATAACACTTCAACTTATGAGGGTATTGCCAGTACCACATTTTCCTAGGGCCTCCGGCTTTTTGGCATCTGTAAACGAATTATCAGCAATTTGCTTAGTCCTACTTGCATTGACAGGGAAAGGGGCTATCCGGAGGTCAATTTTATTATTTCTTACACTCATTGGTGGATCTGTTGCCATAGCGCCAGGTCTACTTATTGCAGCATCCTTTCTATTTCGTATAATTATTTTATCCTCAATTCTCATTTTGTTACACTTTTATGGTGAAGAATTTATGGCAGCGTTCAAAAAAATAACTGATTTTTTTCACCTTCTTATTTATACTGATGCATCTGATCTTTGGGATGACAGTACGGAGTTATCTGCTTTTAGACGGGTAAGTTATTTCACTAAAACATACTTAGAATTAATTGACTTGACTAATTATGTTAGCATAAATAAGTTTCAGTTTCGTGAAGGAGCGCTTTTAACTATCTTTTCATTAAACCCATTATTAGGTCTGATATTTTTATTATGGGCATTCAAAACAGCTTTTGATTTAATTCGTAGCCAAGATAAATTATTTACTTTTGTATTTTTTGTATGGTTGCTAATCACACCAATTGTTTCTATTTTCTGGTTTTTTATTTTTAAACGAGACCTTCGACCATACCAAGGCCATATCAAAACATTGGCAGTATCAAACATCTGAATAGAACATTAGAATTATGGCAAAAGTACAAATATTTAGCACAACATTTTATAGTTCTCTATTTCAGGTAGGGTCTCAGCATATTTATCGAAATCTCAAACAACATGGATCGAGTGTCCGATTCATTGCGGAACCGAATTCGATTATTAATTTGCTTAATCTGACTACACACAACAATAGGCTTAGGGCACTTGAAAGTGTATTATCATTGGTGAAAAGGCGATCTGAACCTATTGTTCCGCTAAATTTTTTACCTTACCGTTTTCTTCGTTGCTTTTTCCCCGGATATTTGGCTGAGGTTTTTAGTCGGCCAATGACAATATCATCAAAAGCACTTGTCGTTCCAGGCACGATCAACATTATAGACTCTATAAGCTATTTGTACCTTATTCCGAGCCTATTAAATGCTTCAGCTAAAATTATATATCGCCCAACTGATATTTATTATTATGATTCTCCATATATTTACGAACTTGAGTGTAAATATGTAAAACTTTATAAAATTAGTGTTTTTTGTATGAGTGAGGCATCTGCGCAGTTTTATAAGTCCAAGGGCTTTAATGTTGTTGGATGGAGCCTTAATGGTATACCAGATAACTTATCATTAAACTTTGTGAAATTAAGAGATTTACCAAAAGATAAGCCACTTGAGCTTGTTTATGTTGGAGCAATTGATGATCGACTTGATATTGAATTATTAGTAAAAATTAACTCCAGCCCACTATTTTCTTTAGCACTTTATGGTGATGGTCCGTCCATTAAAAAACTTTATGATTTGGGTTTGGCGGATGTTTACCATGGGCCACTCAGTTTTAGTAAATTGTCCGAGGTCTTATCGATAACCAATATTGGGTTACTGCCCTTTAACGACTCAGATAAGAATTTGTCACGTTCACCAATGAAACGTCTTGAGTATATCGCATTTGGCAATGACGTATTAACGCGCCAGATGATCGTAGAGGTTTTGGCATTAAACACACTTAACGAGGTTCATTCGTTCATTCTTGGTAACCGATTGGAAAACAAGGAGCTATCAGATGAATTAACTGAACACTCGTGGAGCTCAATTACTAAAAAGATTTTTGAAACACTGGATATCAATACAAATATGTTGGATGAACTTAATGAATAGAAAGGCTCCCTTAAACTTAAAGGTAGGTGTTGATGGAACTTGGATGCAAGGCGACATCCGCGGCATGGGAAAATACGCCAATCAACTAACTAACCCAATATTGGCAAATCTACGATTGTTCACACCAGCGGATTGCCATTTTAAAATCTTATCTAGGTTAGGCCAAAGTATATACCCACTCTGGGAGCAGTGTATATTACCTCACTTGTCTAACGTAAACGAAATTGATGTCCTACTATGCCCTTATAACACGGGCCCTACTAGATCTTTGGGAGGAACCAAGCTTATACTTGTAATTCATGACTTAATTTACATGCAGGATACTGAAAGTTTACCAATATCCACCTCATGGTATCACAACTTGGGACGTTTTTATCGGCGTAAAATTGTGCCCAAGACAGCTCGTCGAGCAAGCCAAATTATAACAGTCTCAAATTACAGTAAGTTGCAAATAATTGATCAATTAGGTGTGGATGCTGGACGCATACATATTATCCCAAACTCCATTTCTGAAGACTGGTTTGCAGAGCCCCTTAAATTGAATATGAGAGAAAATTATTTTTTTACTGTATCAGGCGACCAACCAAGCAAAAATCTTATTAACTTATTAAAAGGTTTTAAAAGTTCAAAACTTTGGCAAACTCATAAACTGAAACTTAAAGTTGCTGGAGTTAAGCAAAAGAGTATCCCTAAGTTTCAAGCACTCTGCCGTAATCTGGGTATTTTTGAGTCAGTTTGTTTTTTCGGGTATTTAAAGGAAGAAGATCTACGATTAATTTATCGCCAAAGCCGAGGTTTTATTTGTGCTTCAACACACGAAGGCTTCGGCATACCAATTATTGAGGCAATGGCATCGGGCGTTCCAGTCGCCTCCAGTAATACTACAGCGTTACCAGAAATTTGTGGTGGGTGTGCTATACTTTTTGATCCTAGATCAGTTAATGAAATCAAGTGTGCAATAACAGACCTATACTTTGACATGAACAAAAATTCTGAAAATTTGTCTAATGGTTTAGCTCATGCACGGCTTTTTGAAGACAAAGAAATTGATATCAGCATACAAAGCTTCTGGAACAATTTTCAAATATTGAGCCAAAAATGAAAACACTCGTTACATTTTGTGATATGAAATCCCCCGATGGCATTACTGCCAGATTAGATAGCCTTATATCAAAATGGCAGCCTGATTATGTCATCTCCATTTCAATAAGTAATAAACAATATCTAAGGCAAACTTATGTCGACAACACGCTTACTGAAGCATGTAGTTCAGCGAGCTACTTGAAAATCACTATGTCTTTACTTCGTGAATGGAGTTTTAATAGTGCCCGCCTCGCTGATTTTGACAAGGCACAATTAGCAATTCTTAAAAAGAGTGATGAAATTTTTTTACATACAGCGCGAGTATATAACAAAATTCCTAGTTTTTATCGGAGTAAAATTTCCAAGGTTGATTTGTGCGATGACCTAGTTTTCACTTATAGGGTATCATCATTATATTATGCCAAAAGATTTAATTTTTTTTTAGCAATGGTTTATATGTGGGAGTCCTTTGTTGAAAAAAAATTAATATTATCTTTGTCAAATACAAAGCTTTCATACATTAGAGCCCCATCAAGATTTTTGAGTTTCAACTATGATGTATTTCCTAACATTATTCCAAAACCAATAATTAGCTACGATTTTCCCGCTAGGGAAAAGCTTAGGTATGGGATAATTGGAAACTTTAGGACAATTGCTAATAAAGAAATAATATATGAGGCAATTAAATTTCGTAATATTGAGCCCAGCGATATTTACCTGTTTGGTAGTAATATTGAGTTAGTTCAGAAAAGCTTTTCAGGTTTGAATAATGTTGGGCCTTATAAGCAACTAGCTGATATTCAAGATCAGTTTGATGTTGGCCTGTGCTTAGTTCAAACTCAAGGTGGCATTCAGAATAAAGTTTTAGATTATTTGTGCCTTGGCAAAATTGCAGTGGTTAGTGCGGTAGTTCAAGATGCTTTTCTTGAAGATGACTTCTACAGAGAGATCGTTAAGTCTCCGCTCTTTGTGTTAGATAGTGAAGTCAGCAATTCCAACCTCCAAGAATTACTTAATTATAAAAATATTTCTAATAATTTTGATTTAATCAATAAAATGCGCTTTAAATTTTTTTGATTAAATCAAATTTTTTTGTCGATACGTTCGAGAGTTAAATAGTAAATATGCAGTTTACACGAGCATGCTAAAATGACTCATATTATACACCCGTTCTACTCAATGATGGCTCCGGATTGCGGCTTTGCCCTCAGGTAGACGTATCTCTAAAACTAGAGAAAATTGCAAAAAACAGTATAAAACTGGTAAAGGCATATAATGATTGTTGAGGAAAATAAAGTATCCTATTATTGATAAATCTTAATTTTTAAACAAAGGCACATTTATAATGAAATCAAAGGTTCGCAAAGCAGTTTTTCCGGTTGCAGGATTTGGTACAAGGTTTTTGCCTGCAACTAAGGCAATGCCTAAAGAGCTTCTTCCTATTATCGATAAGCCACTCATACAATATGCAGCAGAAGAAGCTATTTCTGCAGGGTTAGATACATTAATATTTATTACTGGTCGTAATAAACGTGCAATTGAAGATCACTTTGATGGTAATAATGAACTTGATTTTGCTTTGCGATCAAAAGGTAAAAATGAAATGGCTGATATGGTTAAAAATATTTTACCAGAAGGTATAGAGTGTGTTTTCGTTAGGCAACGAGAACAATTAGGGCTTGGTCATGCGGTCCTTTGTGCTGAGCGAGTTGTAGGTAATGAACCGTTTGCATTACTTTTAGCTGATGATTTTTTAACATATAATGGAAAGGGTATTACGTCTGATTTGATAAGGGGATTTGAAAAAACTGGGAAAACTCAACTTAGCGTTATGAAAGTTGATGGTCCTAACATATCAAAATATGGTGTTATTGTGCCAAACAATGAAACAGGTTTGGTTGCAGGAATAATAGAAAAGCCAAATTTTAAAAATGCACCTTCAAATCTGGCTAGTATCGGTCGATATTTACTTACACCTGATATTTTTGAAGTACTAAAATATCAATCATCTGGTGTTGCTGACGAAATTCAGCTTGCGGATTCTATCAATGTGCAGGCACAAAATAATATGGTAGAAACAGTATTATTAAATGGTAAGCGTTTTGATTGTGGTAGTATTGAAGGTTATGTTGAGGCTATTAAATATGTCTCATTATCCTATGACTTTAAGTAATAATTTCTTAATATAATTTTTTAAAGAAAAAGTTCCAAATTGATATTGTATTTGCTTTTATAGATAATATATATATTCAATATGATAACTATATACTATAAATGTGCTAATAAATTATTTTGGACTTATAAACGTTTATTTGACATTTTTGTTAGCCTAATACTACTTCCGGTACTTTTAGTAATTGGACTAGTATTGCTCGTGTTTAATCGATTTTTTAATCCAGGAAAATTATTTTTCATCCAGGAACGGATGGGAAAGGACTGCAAAGTTTTTTCTGCAATTAAATTTCGTTCTATGTCGTTTGTTGAAGAAGTTACCAGAAAATATGATGAACCAATTGAAATAGATAGAATTACACCTTTGGGTCGAACATTACGTAAAATGCGTATCGATGAATTACCTCAAATTCTTAATGTTTTGAAAGGTGATATGAGCATGATTGGGCCAAGGCCAGATTATTATATCCATGCTTTAGAATACTTGAATAATATTGAAGGATATCGTGAAAGGCATGCAATAAGACCTGGTATTACAGGTTTGTCACAAGTCAGGTTAGGTTATGCAGAAAGTTTAGAGGCAACTTTAAATAAAACAAACATTGATAATTATTATATCAAAAATGTAGGATATATCATTGATATCAAAATAGTATTCAGTACATTATTAATTATCGTATTTGGATTAGGAAAATAAAAATTACGCCCAATATGCGCAGAAAAAAAATATAGAGTAATTGAAAATAGTTAACTTATTTAATCCAAAATTTCTTAATGTTGTTTTGTTGCTTAGCAGTATTCATATGACAAATAATGCTATAAGTTAATTTATCATTGCTCGAACATAATTTTGTTAAATAATAAGTAATTGATGTAACCGCAGAAACGCGCGTTTTCTTATAGGTAATAACAATAGATGGACCTAGGTTATGCGCTTAGGCAGTATAAAGCTTTAGAGAGCAAACATTCGTTTATACCTCATAATTACCCTTAACGTGGGTATGCCTAAGTTTATAAGTTCTTTTAAAATTTACATAACGACTTTGTATTTAAACTACTAATTTCACGTTTTTTGATGGTTGAAATTATGGTATTTTGTTGTTTTGAATATCACGAAGTAGAATTCTCAAGGGAACAATTTCAGATAGTGCTCTTGAGAACGAGATAATTGGGCGATCAGAAACGTATACAATATCATTTGGTCGAAGCTCTGTCTTGGCTGCAACCAAAATTCTAGAAACGTTTTGGGCGTCAAGGTGATATGCAACTGATGGATTTTTTCCACGAAGGAGATAGACTTCTGAACGTTTTGCCGAAAGATTATTCAAAGCACCACCTTGTTTAAAAAGGATGTCAGCTAAAGTTTCTCTTTTTGATGGACTAATGTTTACTACCTGAGCATTTCCTGCACCACTAAGTGTAAAAACTTTACCAACTTTGTAGTCTAAATTTTCTGTTTCAATTTGATCACCATCGATAACCCAAATGTCCTGTGTTTTCGGATCTAATATTTCATCTTCAGGCATGCGAAATACTTGCCCTTTTCTTTTAAGTGAAATTATTGAAAGGTCAACATTTGAAGGTGTAGAGCTTTTGTTTTTCAGGATTAACTCCCGCAAAGTAATTGCAAAATTAGTTAAAGGAATAACCTTATTTTTTACCTCATTTTTATTTTTTTCAATTAAATATGCTTTTTTGCTAGCAAAACCTATTAGTTCTACCTGTAGGTTCGGCTTAATACCTCGTTCAATTAAAATATTGCTCACATCTTCATAAATATCATCTATACTCCGGTCTACAGCGGTTATTCTCCCCACATCTCCAAGGAGTAGTTTTCCTTTTAAACCTACAGTACTTTCTATGATAATTGGGTTTTTAGAAATTTTTTGAGTTTCAATTTGATCATTGTCTTGGATAGTTATTTCTGGCGCGGTAAGATCAAACAACTGACTTGCTGTAAAGCGATACTCTTTCTCATTGCGCACTAGCTTTACCATGGCTGAATTTTCATCAGTTGCTGATAAACCAGCTTCTAATGCTAAATCCTTGAGAGTAATTGGTAGATTGTTTAAATTTATTACTTCACTTAAACCATCACTTGCACTGAGAAAAGCTTTTTTGCTTTTAAAATTACTTATTTCAAGTTGGAAAGTGGGTGTCTGACCGTTTCTTATTAAAATATTTCGGACTTCAGTTCTAATTTCTTCAAGTGTTCGGTTTGCAGCTGAAATGTTTCCCAAACCAAATAATAGAATATTTCCATTACTGCCAATAACTCCGGTTGTTGAAATTAGTGTGTCACTATTCGTTGCGGGTGCCAATTTGCCTTCATCATTATAGATTATAGTGCTATCATTAGCCTTCGCAAAAATTAGCTCATCTCCAATACCAAGAATATACTCAGGCTCGCTAACATTATCTGGCCATTGTGTAATATCAATCATAAACTCATTCATAGAAGTTAACGATATCTGATCTCCAATACCAAGAAGGTATTGGGGCTTTCTTGATGTCTTTGGAAAGTTTGATTTTAAAAATTTAGCTTCGTCTACCACATTTGCTTTAGAACCACTCCCAGTTAATATCAGGCTCCGTGAGTACGATGCGTTATTAGCATTTTTTGCCATATCGAATGTTAAACTTTTTATGTTTATTTCAAATTCTTCCTGCGACATTTCTGAGGTAACGTCCTGGTTGCCTTCAAAAAGAGATACTGGTTCAAGAATTTTGCTACAACTATTCAAGATTAGAGCTGAAGTAATGCAATATATTATGAGTTTAAAATTAATCATAAAATAGTCCTTGAATTGGAAGAAGTGAACGCATCTGCATCAGGGCAGCAGTTTTTGTTTTCTTAATTTTTGCAATGGTAATATGAAACATTTTTTGGCCTTCTAGAGCGCTCAAAAGGCTAATTGCATCACTATTATCTGCGCACAAAAAAATCAAATCAAAAGCTGAGTTAAGTGACTGGATTTTTTTCCAAAAATCTACATGACCCAATAACTCTATAGGTATAGAATCTTCGGCCGGCTTTAAAACCTTTATGTGACCTGCACTCTCAGCAACAACAAACGATCTGATAGAAAAAATCTCGTCATCAATATCCAGCTTTTTGGATCTTGATGAGAAATTAATCATTGCAACCTTCATGGTCTCAGATTGCATATAGACTGCAAGTGCCTGCGCCACACTATTGGCCGTTATTTTAGTACGAGAAGACGTCACCACGACATGTGTTGCCGCACTTTTATGAATTTCCACTACCATGTCTCTAAGAATGGGGCGTGATTTTTTCATAGGTATCGTACTTGCGTCGTTTAAAGTTTTATTGCGCAGAGGTAGCAGAGTTTTGACACTAGCAGTGAGCTGTGCCTGTACTCCAATTTTGAGGGAGTTTTTTGAATAGTATACACCGCGGCGAAGCGCTAAAAATAAGGAGAGCACAGCCCCCATTAATAGCCCCAGAACTGCTCCTAAAGTCAATATAAGAATCTGATTTGGCGCAGATGGGTTCATTGAAGCTGAGGCATATTCATAAACTTCAGTTGTGTCTGGTCGGTATCCTACTAACATGCTTTGAGCCTTAACCTGTTCAATAAGTACAGTATATGTTGCCTCGGCAATTTTAGCCTCTCGCTCTAGTTTGGCGAAAGTCTTCAGGGCCAAACTTGAGCGTTCTGCATTTATCTGTGACGCGTCTATTTGAGATTGCAATCTACTTTTACGTTCTGACAATGTATCAAAAACTGCGCTCACAGAGCTAGCCTCAGGCCAACTCCAGGAGCTGATAATTTCATTTTGACCCAAGACACGCCGGAACTCCACTTGATCTATGATTGGGAACTTCTTACGTAGCGCAAGATAATCATTTTGATCTTGTGTTGTATTCTGCATAATTAACGAAAGTGCGGCCACTGCTTCATGCAACTCAGAGGCTCGGTTAAATTGTTCACGCAATGCATCAAGCTGCAAAGATCCAGCAGTAAAGCTTTCTAAGGGTAGTGCGCTGTTTTCTAGTGCAAATTCCTTGAGATTAGACTGTGACACTTCCAAGTCAATTAAGGCCTTCGCCAATGTTTTTGACAAGTAGGAAAGTTGTTGATCCTGTTGGGCATGTCTTTTGTCTTTTGTATTGGAAATAATTCTCTCCATGATTGCATTTGCGATTTTAGCAGCACGCTGAGGGTTCACGTGCGTTACCACAATTTCAAGTGACCCGTCTTTTGTTTTATCAATCACAACATTCTTTGAATATTCTGTCACGATGCTTTGCCAAATGGCTTCTTGAGCATTGATAAAGGGCTTTTGCCAACCGATTGCACGCTTTATTAAAGATTTCCATAATGGATCAACCAAGTTGGGGTTATATTTGTTAAAATGAGGGTCTGCCTGAAAATTTAATTTAGAATCAAGACGTTGTATAAAAACTCGACCAGTAACTTCATCTACAGGTAAGGTCGAAGTATTACTTCCAGCACCAAATCCAGCTAAACTGGCTATTGAACTAAATTCATCACTAAGCGAAAGGTGACTTGACTGCTTGTTGTCTAATTTAAAAATAGTAGAAGAGCTAAATATTTTATCTGTATTTAACATATAATAACCACTTAAGATTATACCCAATGCACAGGTACTAGCTATAAATAATTTATAGGCCCAGAGGGTTTTAAACAATTCGCGAAGGTCAATTTCATCGTTAATTTTTGAATTTACTAAATCTGCCATTCTCTATTCCGGTAAATTAAAACTATAGGTAGCACATCTAAAATTAATTAGTAAATAAAATCTAAAAATATTTACTATATTAAACCAGTTAATTTATGATTTAATATTTGTTTAAAACCACAGATAAGATACATATTAAAAATTACAAAGATATTATTATATTTAGAATACTATTGATGTAGAAAAATCAACGCCATAACCACTTTTAATATTTGCTTTGTTTAAATTAAATCCTTGTTTGTAAATATTGCCACCAAAACTAATTCTATCTTTAATCCAAGAAACACCAAAAGAATTTATTAATCCCAACTGGCGTTTTGATGAGAGACGATGCCCTGACCAATTATTATCATTAATAACGACATATTTTGTGGTAAATTTTATATTTATTTTCTGAGATAGTTGGGTCTCTACATGGATACCTAAAGAAGTCCCCTCAGTATCGATTGATGCACCCATTGTTTTCCCATAATTAGTGTAATCATAAGCGTGATTGTTATACATGGTATTTGGACCACAGTTTCCATTAGTTGTTTTATCAATGCGAGTGTCTATATTCTCAATGCTTACAACTGTTGGATATTTAATTCTTGTATTTGTCCATTCAAGTCCTGCTAAATAAGCATAGCATGATGGTAAATTTCCTGCCTCATCCTCGCCAATTGCTTGGCCATAAATACGTAGTGGAATAATATTATTTGGAATTAAATATGAAATACCAAAGCCTGCCATCTTGTTTATATTTTGATTTGAGCCAATGTTTGTGTCAAAAAATAAAGCTGCGTTTAAAGCTGATATTCCATTATTATATTCATTACCGCCCCACTGGCTAGTCTGAATTAACTCAAAGTTTAGTCCTTCAACTGGAGATAATATAGCTCGTAGGCCGAGTAACATGGATTTACTGCCATTTAATGAGCCCTCACTAAAGCCATTAAAGGCTTCAAGAGACCAATTGGCTTTTGAAGGTAACCAATCATATCCAAATTTATTTTCTAATTTTAGGTAAATAGCTTCAGAAGGGCGAGCATTATTTGATAAAATTAGAGATGTGTTGTTTGAAAAAGACCAGTGACGATCAACTTTTCCAAATCCGTAAGTTGCTATTCCTTTGGTATATTGAAGATAAGATTCATCAAGAGAAAATTTATTATGTCCATCATAATTCAAAGTTAGCTGTGAAGATGAGTTAACTGTATCATATTTTATGTTTAGTTTAGATATACCTTTGTCAGAAAACCTTTGATTCTTTTTAGTGTCTAAAAAATGTTCTGATTGATAGGCTAAAAAAGTACTAATACGTAATGCTTGTTTCTCAGCGTAAATAGGATGGATACCCAAAGTAATAAAAATAGATAAAAAAGCTAGTAATCTCATAATTTAACTTGTCTCAAAATAATATAAAAATTTTATTATCTTAAAAAAAATAGCATTACCATACTTTATTTGGTGATCCTGGGTGGATTCGAACCACCAAACTGCCCCTTAGTAGAACAATGGTCTATCTGATTTCTATTTGAAATCAATAAGCTACAGACACCCTTTTAAATTTGTAAACGATTTGTAAATTTAAAGATAAGAAATCATTCAATTAAAACCAATATTTATAGTAACGAATACTAAGTTAGTGTTACTATTTTATTAATTTTCTTTTAAAAATAATCCAGCCCCTATTTTGTTAAAAACACCACCATCAAATTTCATAGAAATTTTTCCATTTACAGTGTCTTTATAAAATAAATGTGCTTCACCATCAATTTCAGTTGCTGGTATGATGACTTGAATATCTTTACCCTTTAGCTTTATTTTCGTTGGATGAAATTCATCAGGTGATAACATAAAGTTAATTGCGGACATTTGATTTGAAAGATTATTAAAGTCGTCGCCCGTTTTGAGCTCTAAAAAAGTGTATCCTTCAAAAAGTTCAGATGAAGATACGTGAATATAGTATGTTGCGTCTAATTTCTTATTTGATATTGGCATTTCACCTTCTAAAATGACGTCGTAACCCATATCTGTATTTTCTATTTCAAAGTCATCTATTTCCATAAACTTTGTTAAGATATTCTCTAACGCTTCAACTTGTGCTCGTGCTTCTTCATCCAGTTCCCCAAAGTTACTGAACTGAGCTTCAAATTCAATTACCTCATCTTCACCATCAACAGCAGCAAACACATCTTTTGCTTTAA
>Ga0209405_1000947_pt1 | contig 22231 bp, 20 predicted proteins | sample COGITO_mtgs_1105_6_FD_184803 | JGI IMG/M metagenome (GOLD analysis project Ga0209405, IMG submission 184803) | Pelagic marine microbial communities from North Sea - COGITO_mtgs_110516 (SPAdes) (version 2) | ecosystem: Environmental > Aquatic > Marine > Epipelagic ...
CCGATCAATTAGGAGATGCTATTGAAGCTTCTAACACCATGGCTGGAGGAGTTTTGACACGCACCCTTACGGGACTCGACTTGCCATCTAATTTAGATGTTGTCGCTAATTTAAAAGTGATTGCATTTGTAAGAAACACTTATACTAAAACTTTTGTGGATTACTTTGATAACACCCATACAGATTCACCACACTACGATATTTATAATGTACAAGAAGTGCACGTTGGAGAAACGCAAGCTTTTGATTAAATAGTCTAATTAAAACTTAATAATGTTAAACATAAAAAAGCCACTCCAGGAGTGGCTTTTTTGTTTAAGGACTTATATGTAAATAGTTAAGGCATTATATTTATATAAATTAACTGTACGAAATCATTTATGATTGTATATTTAGGTATAAACCTACTTAAAACAATTTATAATTATGAAAAAATTAGCCCTATTCATTTGCCTATTTACTATTACAGTTTCATTCTCACAAACAACCAAAGAAGATTTACTCGGAAAGTGGCATCTCCTCACACTTACAATTGACGGTGAAGTATTGACCACCTACGAAGCTATTGATTCTGAAGAGTTTTATCATGAATATTTAGAGGATTAAACGTTTATAACTACCGTTAATGACAAAAAAGACGATGGCAAGTGGGAGCTATCTATGGACAATGAAACATTAGATATCATTTTGGGAACTAGAAGTGGGGAGCTTCATTTTAAATCTTGAAAATTTCTACTGACGAACTGCAGCTGTTAGATACCGATGAGGAAAATGAAATTATTTTAACTTTTAAGAAAGTGTAATTTTCAAAACTCTTAGAGTAAAACTACAACTTAGTAAATATAGAATCCCCGTTGACACATCATTAAAATGTGTCAACGGGGGTTTTACTTTTTAATAAATTTAGCACAATCATACTCATCCTTCACTTTCAGTGCATTCCCTTATAAGGGACAGATTAGCGTAAAAGAGTTGTAGAGACTGCACGGCAATTAGGATATTAATAGCGTTTTTATTTGGTATCTTTACAATATGGTTAATACAAGGCGGATTAATTATTCCTATTGCTTCATCAAATGCGAGGCTATTGTTTATGTGCTTTGGCATTATATAATGAAAGAATTGTTCCGGACTATTTTAGCTCAAAAAAAGAATGAAAAATATGAAACTATCAGAAGAAGATATAAAAAAACAATTTAGTAACTTAAATTCTAAATGGAGTATTAAAGAAAGTTTTATACATCGTGAATTTCTTTTTAAAAATTTCACACAAGCCTTTTCTTTTATGACTTCTGTTGCATTTGAGGCAGAAAAAAGTAATCATCATCCAAATTGGGAGAACGTTTATAATTCTGTAAAAGTATCTCTGAGTACTCATGATCAAGGTGGACTCACTTCTAAAGATTTTGACATAGCAAAAAAAATGGATTCACTTTTTCAACTTTTTTCACAATAATATTTATAAACAATAAATCTTCTTCTTTTTATCCTCTTGTGTTTGTTGTTTTGGTGTAAGTAAGCCCATTTCCACTAAGTTTTTGTAGATTTTTTAAAACACTTGCTTTATCGGTTTTTGAAAGAGTTGATTTAGTAACATTTCCTTTAGAATCAATAGTAACTAATTCTCCATCTGCCAGTTTATCTAGGATTTTTGTGGCTGTCTCTAAAATGAATGTCTTAGGATTATCTCCACCAACCCCGCTCCCTTAAGTTGTACTTAGTGGCCGTGAACTAGGACACTATCCTAAAAACGTTTTTTACTTTCACTCATACTTCCTACCAATTTTTGATGTTACCACGCTTTAGCGTGGCGGTAGCGGGGAAGCAAGGCACTAGTAAATACTAGCGCTAGTATTTACTAGGACTAGCAGGAGATTTTTTTTAATAAATTTAGTACAATCGGTACTTCTCATCCTTCACTTTCAGCACATTCCCTTATAAGGGACAGCTTAGCATAAAAGAGTTGTAGAGGTTGCAATGTATCAAATTTTAACAATTCGTTTACAGGTAATTAAAATTTAACGGGGGAAAAAAACTCCTAATAAAAATTAGGAGGCTAGATATTATATAAAAAAGGAATTTTCTAAGCCAGCACTTCCGCTACTTTCTTCCCGATTTCAGCAGGAGATTCCACAACGTGAATTCCGCATTCTCTCATGATTTGTTTTTTGGCTTGAGCAGTATCATCGCTACCACCAACAATGGCACCAGCATGGCCCATGGTACGTCCGGCAGGAGCCGTTTCGCCAGCAATAAAACCAACTACGGGCTTTTTACTGCCGCTGTTTTTATACCATTTGGCAGCATCTCCTTCAAGTTGTCCGCCAATTTCACCAATCATCACCACACATTCGGTTTCTGAATCGTTGATAAGCATTTCTAAAGCCTCTTTGGTTGTGGTTCCAATAATTGGGTCGCCACCAATTCCAATCGCAGTCGTAATTCCTAAACCTTGTTTCACCACTTGATCTGCTGCTTCATAAGTTAAAGTTCCTGATTTAGAAACAACGCCAACTGTTCCTTTTTTGAAAACAAATCCAGGCATGATGCCTACTTTTGCTTCTCCAGGCGTAATCACCCCAGGACAGTTAGGACCTACCAATCGGCAGTCTTTTCCACTAATATAGTTTGAAGCCTTGATCATATCGGCTACAGGAATTCCTTCTGTTATGGTAATAATCACTTTAATACCAGCATCGGCCGCTTCCATAATGGCATCGGCTGCAAAAGCGGGTGGTACAAAAATAATGGTTGTGTCCGCTCCTACTTGTTCCACTGCTTCTTGAACGGTATTAAAAACTGGTTTTTCTAAATGCGTTTGACCGCCTTTTCCGGGAGTTACACCACCAACAACGTTCGTTCCGTAGTCAATCATTTGAGAGGCATGAAAAGTCCCTTCACTTCCTGTAAATCCTTGAACTATTATTTTTGAATCTTTATTTACTAAAACACTCATGTGGTTTTGTTTTTATTGGTTTTTTAACTGCTGCAAATGTAATTTTTTGAATGGAAATCTTAAAGGTTTTAACGTTTAAAATTCTATCAATTTTTCTTTTCTTTTAATTCTTGAATGATCTCTGGTAATTTACGAAGCAATGCCAATTCTTTTAGTTTGGCTCGTGCCTCTTCAATAGGCGTTCCAAAGTATGTTTTACCTCCTTCAATAGATTTTGTAACGCCTGTTTGTCCTAAGACAACTGCTTTAGCGCCAATAGTAATTCCGCTCGTGGTACCTACTTGTCCCCAAATAGTGACATCATCTTCTACAATACAACAACCAGCAATGCCCGTTTGAGACGCAATCAAGCAATTTTTTCCGATGAGCGTGTCATGGCCCACCTGAATCAAATTATCCAATTTAGAACCTACTCCGATAGTTGTATCTCCAGTCACACCGCGATCAATGGTACATGAAGTCCCAATGTGTACATCATTCTCAATCACCACCCGACCACACGATTGCAATTGGTCATAGCCTTCGGGACGTTTTTTATAATAGAAAGCGCTAGCTCCTAAAACTGTATTTGCATGAATGATGACATTATCTCCAATAATAGTTCCATCATATATACTCACATTAGAATGGATTGTACAATGCTTTCCAATGACCACATTGTTTCCAATAAAACAATTGGGTTGAATAGTAGTGCCAGTTCCTATTTTGGCAGTATCAGAAATCGCTTTATGAGATGCTTGAAAAGGAGTGAAATGAGCGGTGAGTTTATTGAAATCTCTAAAAGGATCGTCAGAAATTAATAGTGCTTTTCCTTCTGGACATTCCACTTTTTTGTTGATAAGTACCACCGTTGCTTTAGAAGCAAGGGCTTTATCGTAATATTTAGGATGGTCCACAAATACGATGTCGCCAGCAGACACCACGTGAATTTCATTCATACCCAACACTTCAAAATCTGGGTCTCCTACATACTCACAATCAATTAGCGATGCAATTGTTTTTAGGGGATGGGGCTGAACAAATTTCATGTGTATGTATTTATTGTTTTTTAACGGTCACATGGTACATCCATATAATCATTCACCTAAGGTATCAAACCCTCGGTATGGATGTTTCATATTATTCTTTAATGCGTTCTTTGTACGATCCTTTGGCAGTCTCTACTTTAATTTTATCTCCTTCATTAATAAATAAAGGAACCATCACCGTTGCACCGGTTTCAACCGTTGCAGGTTTTGTAGCATTTGTCGCTGTATTGCCTTTGATGCCGGGTTCTGTTGCAGTCACTTCAAGAATAACACTCGCTGGTAAATCTACCGAAAGTGGTGAGCTGTCCTCTGTATTAATGAGTACTGTTACAACTTCGCCTTCTTTCATTAAATCAGGACTGTCCAAAACTGCTTTCTGGAGTTCAATTTGAGAATAATCGGCAGTATTCATAAAATGAAACGTTTCCCCATCATTATATAAAAATTGAAATTTATGAGTCTCAACTCTGACTTCCTCAATCTTGTGACCTGCTGAAAACGTGTTATCTATCACTTTTCCGTTGGTGACACTTTTCATTTTTGTTCTTACAAACGCTGGACCTTTTCCAGGTTTGACGTGTAAAAATTCAATCACTTTAAAAATATCGTGACTGTATCTTATACATAAACCATTTCTAATATCTGATGTACTTGCCATATGTGTGTTTAATTAGATTTAAAATATCCTTTCATAATTCCACGATGAGAATTTTTGATGAATTGTAAAATTTCATCACGCTCTGGAGTGGCTTCCATTTCAGCTTCAATAATTTCGGAAGCTTGAGAATTGTTATAATTTTTTTGATAGAGTAATCGGTATATATTCTGTATTTCTTTAATCTTATCCGAAGTAAATCCGCGACGTCTGAGTCCTACCGAATTGATTCCAACATAAGACAAAGGCTCTCTTGCGGCCTTTACATAAGGGGGCACATCTTTACGAACCAAAGATCCTCCTGTAACAAAGGCGTGATTTCCAATAGAACAGAACTGATGTACAGCAGTCATTCCGGCCAATACAACAGAGTCGCCAACTGTGGTGTGTCCAGCGAGTGTACTATTATTTGAAAATATACAGTTATTTCCAACGGTACAATCATGCGCAATATGGCAATAGGCCATAATCAAACAATTATCTCCGATGACGGTTTTCATTTTATCTGTAGTTCCACGATTGATGGTGACACATTCTCTTATGGTAACATTATTTCCAATAACAACAGTGGTGTCTTCATCGTCATATTTAAGATCTTGTGGCATTGCAGAAATGACAGAGCCAGGGAAAATACTACAATTTTTTCCGATGCGCGCACCTTCCATAATTGTAACGTTTGATCCGATCCAAGTCCCCTCTCCTATCACAACATTGTTATTGATCGTGGTAAAAGGTTCTATCACCACATTTTTGGCAATTTTTGCTCCAGGGTGTACGTATGCTAAAGGTTGATTCATGTTGTTCGTTTTTTGATGTAAAACAGATTTATTTAACTTTCGTTATTTGAGCCATTAATTCGGCCTCAGCACATAATTTTCCATTGGCATAGGCATAGCCTTGCATGTGACAAATCCCTCTTCTTATAGGAGTGATTAGTGTACAATTGAATATAAGCGTGTCTCCTGGTACCACTTTTTGTTTGAACTTCACATTGTCCATTTTCATGAAAAAAGTAAGGTAATTTTCTGGATCAGGAACGGTATTTAAAACCAGTATTCCACCTGTTTGCGCCATCGCTTCAATAATTAAAACACCGGGCATTACGGGAGCTCCAGGAAAGTGTCCCACAAAGAACGATTCATTCATTGTCACATTCTTACATCCAATCACATGGTTTTGAGATAATTCATAGACCTTATCTAAAAGTAAAAAAGGTGGACGGTGTGGCAACATATCCATAATGGCATTTACATCCATTAATGGGGGTTGATTTAAATCGATATTAGGAACATTATTACGACGTTCCATTTTAATGATTTTAGATATTTTTTTCGCAAATTGAGTATTTACAAAATGACCTGGTTTATTCGCAATAACCTTCCCTTGAATACGCGTCCCAATAAGGGCTAAATCCCCTATAACATCCAAAAGTTTATGACGTGCAGCTTCATTAGGAGAATGCAATGTAAGGTTGTCCAAAATCCCATTGGGCTTCACTGAAATAGAATCTTTATTGAAGGCTATTTTTAAACGCTCCATCGTTTCTGTTGAAATGGGCTTATCCACATAAACAATGGCATTGTTTAAGTCACCGCCTTTAATCAATCCATTCTCAAGGAGCATTTCTAATTCATGTAAAAAACTAAAAGTACGTGATTCTGAAATTTCTTTTTTGAAATTTGATAAATGCTGTAGGGTTGCATTTTGAGTTCCCAATACTTTGGTTCCAAAATCGACCATTGTTGTGACCTGATATTCATCAGAAGGGATGATCGTAATTTCACTACCCGTTTCTTCATCGGAGTAAGAAATAACATCTTTAACCACAAACACTTCTCTGTAAGCTTCTTGCTCTTTAGTCCCCGCAGTTTCTAAAGCTTCTATAAAATACTTCGAAGACCCATCCATAATTGGAGGTTCTGAAGTGCTTAACTCTATGACAACATTATCAATCTCAAGTCCCACAAGTGCAGCGAGCACGTGTTCACATGTTTGTATCGTGACCCCATTTCTTTCTAAGCAAGTCCCACGTTGGGTATTCGTTACAAGATTGGCATCTGCTTTAATCATGGGCAGACCTTCTAGGTCAATTCTCCTAAAAGTATATCCATTATTAATATCAGCAGGAAGGAAGTTTATTTCGACTTCTAAACCAGTATGAAGTCCCACACCTTTTAAAGATACTTTTTTGGAAATCGTTGTTTGTTTCGATTCAGATTTAATAATCATGATTTAAGGGTTTTTTCTAATGTATTAACGGTCTTTACAATATTTGGTAGGTTCTTGAAATGAATGTATGATTTATAATAATCTCTAAAAGAAAATGCTGGAGATCCTTGCAAGACTTCGTTGTCTTTAATATTATGTCCGATGCCTGACTGTGCTTGGATTTTCACATTGTTTCCAATGACGATATGCCCTGCAACTCCGACCTGTCCACCAATTTGACAGTTCGTACCAATTTTGGCAGATCCCGCAATGCCTGTTTGGGCAGCAATCACTGTATTCTCTCCAATCACCACATTATGTGCTACTTGAATGTGATTGTCAAGTTTTACGCCTTTTTTTATGAGGGTCGATCCAAGCGTAGCGCGGTCAATAGTCGTGGCAGCTCCGATATCTACATGGTCTTCAATAATGACATTTCCAATTTGTGGTACTTTTTGATACGCGCCAGTTTCATCGGGGGAAAATCCAAATCCGTCAGCTCCAATCACCGCCGCAGAATTGATAAAACAATGCGCACCAATCACACAATCAGAATAAATTTTAACACCAGAAAACAAGGTCGTATGTGATCCGATGGTAACATTATCTCCAATAAAAGTATTTGGATAAATTTTCACGTGATCGCCTATCACTACATTTTCACCAATATGAGAAAATGCACCAATATAAACAGCTTCGCCATAAGTGGCTGAATCTGAAATAAATATAGGAGATTCAACCCCTAATTTATTGTTTTTTATATGGTTGTAATACTCCAATAATTTAGAAAATGAACTGTACGCATTTTCAACTTTGATGAGTGTGGCTTCTATTTTCTGTTCAGAAACAAAGTCCTGACCGACGATGGCTATTGAAGCATGAGTCGTGTATATATAAGGAGTGTATTTTGGATTTGCTAAAAAAGTAAGGGAGCCTTCAGCTGCTTCTTCAATTTTGGAAAGTGTATGGACTTCAACATCCGGGTTTCCAATAATTTCTCCGTTTAATATCTCTGCTATTTGTGTGGCTGTAAATTTCATTACTTGCAAAAGTAAAAAAAATTATCAAAGAATATCCTTTGGAAAGCATATATAATGCTTTGTAACTGTTTTAGACAGTACTTTTGAAGAGAGGTGGTCCGATGCTTTTATGATATCTTTGATTTTTCCATTTTTATATAAAATCTTAAGTCCCCCCTGCTGTGGGTTGTATGCTAAGTTTTCTACATGCCCATTAAACACAAAATAAGAGGCTTCATGAGCATCTAATGTATATTCTAACATAAGGTCTTGTTTGATGGATTCCACTTTGGAATCAGCAATCCGATTGTTTTTGAATTTTATTTTTAATAAGGTTCTGTTTAAGATCATTTCTGAGAGATGACTCAACACAAAATCATCGTGAAATTGCCACGATTTTAAAGCCGACATCACATCATAATCATCCAATAATGAAAATTGATTCAAAGTAGCCGCCTCAAAATTAGTGGGATTGGTACTGCTGTTTAAAAAGAAACTTAAGGCGGAACTGGCTTCTAACTTCACTCCTTTGTGCGTCAATTCCTTGGCACGTTTCAAAATGCGCGTGATCATTTGTTCGGCAACCAAACTTGTTTTATGAAGATAGACTTGCCAATACATCAAGCGGCGCGCCGTTAAAAATTTCTCAATAGAATAAATCCCTTTTTCTTCAATGACCAATTCATCGTTCACAACATTCATCATTGAAATCAAACGCTCACTGTTGATGTTTCCTTCGGAGACTCCTGTATAAAAACTATCTCTTTTCAAATAATCAGAACGATCAATATCCAATTGTCCAGAGATCAGTTGTCCAAAAAACTTACGACTGTAATCCCCTTTAAACATTGAAATCGCTACATCAAGCGCGCCCTTAAATTCTATGTTTAAGGTTTCCATGAATTTTAAAGAAATTGCTTCGTGACTGATATTTTCTACAATGCTGTGTTCCATCGCATGACTGAATGGTCCATGTCCAATGTCATGCAGCAAAATAGCGATGTACAAGCCGTTTTCTTCCGCTTCAGAAATTTGGACTCCTTTAAACCTTAAAATTCGAACTGCATTTTGCATGAGATGCAGACAGCCCAACGCATGATGAAATCGGGTGTGGTGCGCCCCAGGATATACCAAATACGATAAGCCCATCTGAGAAATTCGTCGCAATCGCTGAAAATATTTGTGTGCGATTAAATCGAAAATTAATGTGTTCGGGATTGTAATAAATCCGTAAATTGGATCGTTAAATATTTTAAGCTTGTTGTTCGTATTCAAACTTTATAGTGTTAAATTTACATTCTAAACTTTCTTTAAAAAGTTTTACGACGTAAAAATACTAAAATGAAAGGACTTCTATTCTTAACTAAAAAAAATATAACAGATGGGTAACATTAATATTTTATGGGTCGATGATGAAATTGAGTTTTTAAAGTCTCATATCATATTTTTAGAACAAAGAAATTATTCCGTAACACCCTGTCAAAGTGGTACAGAAGCGCTTACACTTATCAAAGAAAATGATTTTGATATTGTGTTTTTAGACGAGAATATGCCCGGGCTGTCTGGTTTAGAAACCTTATCGGAACTCAAAGAAATTAAAGCAACACTTCCGGTGGTGATGATTACAAAAAGTGAGGAAGAGTATATTATGGAAGATGCGATTGGAAATAAAATCGCCGACTATCTCATTAAGCCCGTCAACCCGAATCAAATTCTTTTATCACTTAAAAAAAACCTAGACCACAACCGATTAGTTTCTGAAAAAACATCTTCTAATTACTTGCAAGAATTTCGTAAAATCTCTATGAATTTGAATGAAATTAATTCATTTGAAGAATGGGAACAACTCTATAAAAAATTAGTGTTTTGGGAATTGGAATTAGAATCGTCTAACGATGCCACGATGAGTGAAATATTAGACGCTCAAAAAATGGAAGCTAACCAACAATTTGGCCGCTTTATTGAGAAGTTTTATCCCGATTGGTTTGAGGATCACCAAGCGCCCGTCATGTCCCATACCCTCTTTAAAAATAAAATTGCAGACGAGCTTAGCAACACTCAACCCACCTTGCTAATTGTGATTGACAATTTAAGATATGACCAATGGAAAATACTGGAACCTACAGTAAACACCCACTATAAAACACAAGAAGAAAGTTTATATTACAGCATTCTACCAACAGCGACTCAGTACGCTAGAAATGCAATATTCTCAGGGTTAATGCCCAGTGAAATGGAAAAATTATATCCGCAGTATTGGAGAAATGATAACGATGAAGGGGGTAAAAATTTATTTGAAGCGGAGTTTTTAGAAGCGCAATTAAAACGCTTAGGGCTTTCGCATTTAAAACATGAATACATTAAAATCACGAATTTAAGAGCAGGAAAAAAACTATCTGAAACCTTTAAAACAAAAGCGCAGAACGATTTAACCGTCTTAGTATATAATTTTGTAGATATGTTGTCGCATGCAAAAACCGAAATGGAAGTTTTGAAAGAACTTGCTTCCAACGATAAAGGCTACAGATCGCTTACCAAAAGTTGGTTTCAAAACTCACCTTTGCTTGAGATTATCAAAGAAGCCAAAGAGCTTAATTTTAAACTCATTATCACGACGGACCACGGAACCATCAACGTGAAAAATCCTTCTAAAGTCGTTGGAAATAAAGACACCAGTCTAAATTTACGTTACAAAACAGGACGAAGCATCTCCTATGAAGAAAAAGATGTGTTGGCAGTAAAAGACCCTAAATCGATTCACCTCCCTTCTGCGGCGATGAATAGCACCTTTATTTTTGCAAAGGACAATTTGTTTTTTGCCTATCCAAATAATTACAATTATTATGTGAATTACTTTAGAAACACCTATCAACACGGTGGGATTTCTTTAGAAGAAGTCATCATTCCTTTTGTGGTTTTAAATCCTCGATAATATGGCTAAAGAAATTCATTTCAATCTCGAAGAACTATCAGAAGTTGCACAAACCATCCTTAAAAATGTACAGTCTAAAACACTGTTGTTTTATGGGGAAATGGGCACAGGAAAAACAACGCTCATTAGCGCAATTGTTAAAGCAATGGGTGGCACCGACGCCGCTTCCAGTCCCACCTTTTCTATTGTGAATGAGTATAAGGTTACAGAAGATACTGTGTATCATTTTGATTTTTATAGACTCAAAAACCAATATGAAGCATTGGACATGGGAATTGAAGATTATTTTTGTTCTGGTTCATGGAACTTTATCGAATGGCCAGAAAAGATTGTAAATTTATTTCCTGAAAACGTGACTGTTTTAGAATTGTCTCTTGCAGAAGATGGCGGTAGAACTCTTAAACTATCAGAAAAAAAACTTTCTGAAGGATGGTCAAAAAAATAATTGTAAATTAGATTCTTTATACCAAAGGCTATGCATCAACCAACTTCCCCCTTTACAAGAGAACAATTGCTTCCAAAAGAAGAAACTTTAGAGATTACTAAAGAAAAAGGCGCCTTGTTTATTGGCATCCCAAAAGAAATATCTTTTCAAGAAAAAAGAGTGTGCCTCACGCCTGATGCCGTTTCTGCACTGACAAGCAATGGACATCGTATATTGATTGAATCTGGGGCTGGAGACAATGCTAGTTTTGAAGATCATGAATACAGCGAGGCCGGTGCTGAAATATCTAAGGACAGAGCAAAAGTATTTGCCTGCCCCATTATTCTTAAAGTTGAGCCCCCAACTCTAGAAGAAATCGCGCTTTTAAATCCAAAAGCACTTTTAATTTCTGCACTACAATTAAAAATGCAGCATAAAGAATATTTTAAGAAACTCGCCGAAAAACAGGTGACGGCACTGGGTTTTGAATTTATAAAAGACCAAGAAGGAGCGTTTACTGCGGTACGCCAACTGAGTGAAATTGCAGGCTCTGCCTCTATTTTAATTGCGTCCGAAATTATGTCCATTACCAATGAAGGCAACGGCCTGATGTTTGGAAACATCAGTGGGGTGCCTCCAACAGAAGTGGTCATTGTTGGTGCTGGAACGGTTGGTGAATTCGCAGCACGTGCTGCCATTGGATTGGGTGCAAACGTAAGAGTTTTTGATAATTCGATCAGCAAACTTCGCGTCTTACAAGCGAATATTGGTCGGACGATTTATACTTCGACGATGCAACCTAAAAACCTTCAAAAAGCATTGATGCGTTGTGATGTTGCTATTGGAGCGGCAAAAGGAAATAACAGAGCACCTATTTTGGTGAGTGAAGCATTGGTAGAACAAATGAAGTCAGGATCTGTGATTATAGACGTGAGTATCGATATGGGCGGCTGTTTTGAGACCAGTGAAGTCACTTCTCATGACAAACCAACTTTTGTAAAACACGATGTGATACATTATTGTGTGCCTAATATTCCGGCGCGTTATGCACGAACTTCCTCAGTGTCAATCAGTAATATATTCACACCCTATCTTTTAAAAATAGCAGAAGATGGTGGCATAGAAAATTCATTAAGATTTGACATGGGATTAAAAAATGGATTGTACTTTTACCACGGCATTTTAACGAATAAATCAGTAGCCGATTGGTTTGATTTAGAGTATAGCGATGCCAATCTTTTAATATTTTAATATTTTTACATGAAACTTGCTTACCGTTTTGTCTTTTACTTTGGGGGCTTCTCCATCGGATTGTTGTTTTTGATGTTTTTTTTAAGTGGAAAAAAAACAAGTTGTGCTTATGGTCCTGACGCACGAGTCTTAAAAAACATTCAAATTAAGAGTATTAAATATTCTGAATCGGTTCAAGAGCAACTCAATAACAATGTAATTGATACCTTAACCTTAAATTCCATATTTAAAGGGGCGGATATAAATTTCAGCAAAAGTGATACCAAATCAGTTCCCTGCAAAACCTACCGCGTAGTGGGAGATGACTATGAATTGGATGTTGAAAATTGCGAACGGGTGGCAACAATCAAAACACTTATAATCCGTTAGACGTTTCGTCTTCGTTTTTCTTTTTTTATGAGGGAGAGTTCTCGACTTGTTTGTCCAGCAACCGACGTGTTTTCTTCAGCCCTTCTAATGAGATAAGGCATCACATCTTTTACGGGGCCAAAAGGGACGTATTTAGCGACGTTATAGCCTTGTTCTGCCAAGTTGTAGCTAATATGGTCACTCATTCCGTAAAGCTGTCCAAACCACACACGAGAGTCATTGTTAGAAATGTTAGAGGTTTCCATTAATTCAAGTGCTAAATGGGAACTTTCCTCGTTATGCGTTCCAATAAAAAGATGGATGGAATCCAGATTAGAAAGTATATGCGTAATTGTATCATTAAACAGGGCGTCCGTGATTTCTTTGGTATCGCATATAGGCGATTTATAACCCAACTCTTTAGCACGTTTGCGTTCCTTTTCCATATAAGCGCCCCGAACCACCTTAAATCCTAGTTTAAAATTATTTTGTTTGGCTTTGGCATGAATTTCTTTAAGATAGTCCAAACGGTCCCAACGGTAGGTTTGCAATGTGCTGTAAACGATCAAAGTATCCGTGTTGTAGGTTTGCATCAATTCTAAAATCAAATCATCTACTACATCTTGAATCCAGCTTTCTTCTGCATCAATAAGGATTTTCACATTATTCAATTTCCCTGAAGCACATACTTTTTCAAAGCGATTTTTGATGCGATTCCACTCGTCATTTTCAGAGAGTGATAAGGTTTTCTTTTCACTTATTTTCTGATATAGATCAAAACTTCCGAATGCACTCGGCTTGAATACAGCGATAGGCAAGGCTTCTTTGTCTTTAGAAAATTCAATAAGGTTTAAAATGGTTTCAAGAGCTAAATCAAATTGACTCTCCACCCCTTTTCCTTCAACGGAGTAATCTAAAACACTGTACACTTTACTGGCATACATTTTATCTATTGTTGGCACGCAATCTTGTTCATTGACCCCACCACAAAAATGGTCAAAGACAGTAGAGCGAATCAAACCTTCAACAGGAAGATGTGCTTTGAGTGCAAAGTTAGTGGCAGCAGTCCCAATACGAACAAGCGGTTCGATCGAAATCATTTTAAACAAAAAATAAGCGCGTTCCAATTCTGAATCTGATTTTAGATGAAACGCTATTTTTGTGTTATTAAAATCAACAGCCATAATAATTGCTTTTAGTTTCTCACAAATATATTTAATAGTAATTATAATATTTATAAATTTCTACTTAATTTCACGCTTTAATATTTTGACCACCTAATTCATGAAATCCATACCATCCACATCGTATTCAATTCATTTTAATGAAACATGTTACAAAGAATTAAATTCCTATTTAGAAACTTCAAATTTTTCTAAAATATTCATCTTGGTGGATACGAATACGCACACCCATTGTTTGCCAAAATTTTTATCAAACATTGATATTGATATGACCTTAGAAATCATTGAAATGGAAGCGGGAGAAATCCATAAAACGTTGGATACTTGCACTCAAATTTGGCACAGTCTCTCTGATTTGGACGGCGATCGAAAATCATTGATCATCAATTTGGGAGGTGGCGTTGTCACCGATTTAGGTGGATTTGTAGCATCCACATTTAAACGTGGTGTCAGTTTTATAAATGTGCCTACTTCACTCCTATCCATGGTAGATGCTTCTGTTGGAGGAAAAACAGGAGTGGACTTAGGGACGATTAAAAACCAGATTGGAGTTATTAATTTTAGTGACATGGTCCTTGTAGATGTTTCCTTTTTAGAAACACTTCCTGCGGAAGAAATGCGCTCTGGACTTGCTGAAATGTTAAAACATGGATTGATCAAAGATGCAGATTACTGGAACCGTTTGTGCGATTTAAAAGCATTAAATATTTCGGACTTAGAAGGCTTGATTCATGAATCTATCATTATAAAAAATGAAGTGGTGAAGCGAGATCCAAATGAACAACGCGAGCGAAAACAATTAAATTTCGGTCACACTTTGGGGCATGCGATTGAATCCTATTGTTTGGACAATGACAACCTTCAAACTTTACTGCACGGCGAAGCTATTGCCGCAGGAATGATTATGGAAGGCTATTTATCGATGAAGACTTGCGGACTCTCAGAAGAAGATCTCACGCAAATAAAAAATACGTTTAAAACGATTTACGGTACTGTAGTACTTTCTGAAAACGACAAAAGCTCAATAATTGAGCTTTTGAAGTATGATAAAAAGAATTCTCACGGGCAAGTTAAATATGCACTGTTAGAATCTATTGGAATTTGTAAGGTTGATGTCATTGTTGAGGATCAGTTAATCGATGAAGCCTTTTCGTATTACGCTTCATAAACCCATTTAATCACTCAAATCATTAAAAATAGAATGCATCAAACGCTTTTTGTCGTTGATACTTTCTTCTAGTGAAATCATTGTTTCTGTTCTGTAAACTCCTTCTATTTCATCTAACTTAAAGATGATTTCCTTTGCATGTGTTGTGCTTTTTGCACGAATTTTACAGAAGATATTAAATTTTCCTGTAGTGATATGAGCAACCGTTACATGTGGAATTTCATAAATACGCTCTAAAACAAATTTTGTTTGAGAAGTATTCTGCAGAAAAACACCTACATAAGCAATAAAAGAATACCCTAATTTTTGATAATCTAAGGTTAAAGAAGAACCTTTAATTATTTTAGCATCCTCCATCTTTTTTACTCTTACATGTACTGTACCTGCAGAAATTAATAATTTTTTTGCGATATCAGTGAACGGAACTCTTGTATTGTCAATCAACATATCTAATATTTGGTGATCGATTTCGTCTAATTTTACTTTAGCCAATTTATTTATTTTCATGATGGTTAATATTCAAGATAAATGCAAATTTACTAAATTTTAAACAAAAAATGAAAGCTTATGTTAAATTATTGTTACCAAACAATGATATCTTCGTTAAATCTATAGTAATGAAATCGATTTCGTGACCTTCTGACAACACCTCAAAATCAGGATGCGACACTTGTTTGAAGTCTGCATCTATATCTAAATGTCCTTGTTTTTCATTCAAATTTCCCACAAAAACGACTTTTGGCTTAAACGTAACTACGCCAGAAGCTAACAATTCTGTATAGTGTATGCCTATATCGTTAAATAGTTCTGGAGTTGATGGATTGAGCACTACATTTCTAACGATGACATCGTAAAACAACTTATCATTTTCTGGGATCTCAAAATAGGGCTTGTAATGATCGCCTGATACAGTATTGTTTGCAACATAGTCTAAAGCACTTATGAGGGCTAAGGCCATGTATTTTCGTGTTTCTTCCCTGTTGTAGTCCTTTGGGAAATGACCCGCTTCAAACAGAAGGGTGGGCGTTCCATGACTCTGAAAATAATCTCCTACACAGTTGTCATTAAACCCATCGTCGTAACGTCCAATTTGATTGGGTAGGTACGGTTGTAAAGCCTGATTCATGATGTGTATAATTTCCATCGATTTCTGACGGGTAGCTGTTAAAGAGCGTTCTTCATTTTCAGAGGGTGACAGGAAGCTAAGTACAGCAGAGTTGTGTGTGTTTCCTGCACTAAAAATCGTACGTTGACCATGCATATTGAAACAAAAATGAGGTTTAAAGTCCTCATAAGCCGTTCTTAAAATTTTACTTTCAGACTGAGTCAACACCTTTGCGTCTCTATTTAAATCGATTTGATTGCCGTTTAAACGCGTATAGGCTTCTGCCCCATCTGGATTAAGGATTGGAATTATAAAAAGCGTACACGCCTCCAGAAGCGTTTTAGAATCGGGTAATTCAAAATAACTAAAGAGATCAAAAAGTGCTTTTGTGGTCGTGCTTTCGTTCCCGTGCATTTGCGACCATATCAAAATACGCTTAGAACCCGCCCCAATTTGAAGCCCATGAATTGACAATCCAGCTTCTGAAGTCCCTAAAATGGTTTGTCGAAATTGTTTCGGCAAAGATTTTAACAAGGGTTCAATATGTGAATTAGTGATATAACGGTTTCTTAAAGCTGTTGCTTTTAAGGAATTGTATTGCGATAAAAAGTAAGAGGAGTCTAGCATGCGTATTTATAAGATTACAAATGTAAACATTCTACCTTTTACATTTGTAAACAAAATAGATCGCTTTACTATTTACAAATGTATACAAATCTTATACACGATTCAACAGTTTAGATACCCATCTGAAAGTGTATAATTGTATGTTTAATTAATCTATTAATTATCAATGTATTACAGGCGCTTATTAAAGTTATGGTTTATTGTTTAATTAATCTATTTACACTGTTATTTGCATATAAGACACCAATGTGTTACATTTGTAACCGCCTTATAATGCTACACATGTAAACAATGATAAACACAACCGAATTCAACACCCGACTCAAAAAAATACTTGACTATTATGGTTTATCGGCTTCTGCCTTTGCTGAAATTATCACGGTACAACGCTCCAGTATCTCACATATATTAAGTGGACGAAATAAACCGAGCTTAGAATTTATCACCAAAGTGCTCAATGCCTTTCCGGACATTGAACTTTTATGGCTCTTAAGTGGTGTCGGTGAATTTCCTAAAAGCACTGCCCCACTCCCAAAAGTTGAGCCCACGCCAATTTCTTCAAACCCTATAACTGCAAATCAAATTTATGCAAACCCTATAACTGCAATTTCCAACGATGACGACTCTATTGAACGCATCGTGATTTTCTATAAGGATGGAAGTTTTAAAAATTATTCAACGAATACATCTAAATAATTTATATTGCTAATTCCCTTTTGTATTTTTGTAGGATAAAACATTCGAATTTTTACATCCAAAATATATGAAATATCTAATAATATTGAGTGCTTTAGTATTTAGCAGTTGCTACGAGGTAGAACGCAATTGTAAAGATTTTAAAACAGGAACCTTTGAGAGTACAATCACCATTGATGGGGTTGACTTTAAATCGACATTCTCTAGAACTTCGGAGCTTCAAGTGGAAACATTTAATGGCGCAATAGATTCTACCAATGTACGTTGGATCAATGATTGTGAGATGGTTTTCAAAACTATAAACCCTAAAAATCGTGCGGAACAAAAAGACATTCACCTAAAAATTCTAACAACTACAAAGGACAGCTACAGGTTTGAATATGGCTACGTAGGCGACACCAACAAACAACAAGGAGAAGCGAAACGTCTTAATTAAAATAAGGTCGTCTGCCCTTCTTCATCGCTAGCGTCAGAATCTAAATCTGATTCGGAGCTTTTTGACTTATCGATAACTTTAGTGTCTGCAACTGGATTTTCTGAGATAACTTTAGGCGCTTCCGTAGAAGTTTCCACCGATGTATCTACAACTTCTTCTCCAACAACATCTATTTCATCTGCAGGAATTTCCTCAGCTTCCTCATAAGGCAAGGATTCCATCAGGTCAATTTGATTGACTTTTAGCTTCGTTAATTGGTTTCCTAAAGCCGAAACCCCTTTGACACTGATAAACTGTTCAAAATCGATGATTTGATCTTCACGTCGTTCTTTACCTCTTTCTTTGGCAAACGACACTTTAGCAACAGGTCGCCAATCGGTAGAAACTATTTCTAAGACGCTAGAGGCATGTTCAGAAATAAACACATCTTCTCTGTTTTCGTTTTCAATTAAAAAACGCTTGACATAGTGCTTTTCTTTTTCACCATCGAAATAAATAGCAGATATCGGTTTGTTGGGAATCCATTTTTCCAAAACAATCATGTCCTCATCAAAATGGGCTGTGATCTCAGGTATAATCGTTTTAGCAATTCCAGATTGTGTAACAACCAAAATACGGTCTTCGCCTCTGAACTCTCCTACCAACTCACCACGCCCGTCCACGTTTAAACGTTGAATGGTGTCATCGAACCAAATTTTCCGAGGCTTCAGTGTGCTGACTCCTTTTTCTTTAAGCTCGATGCGTTTCACGGCATGCTTAGTAACTAGGTTTCCTTTAGAAACCCTTCCTTTTATATTGACATCTGCAAAATCGATGTCCCATTTTAATTTCTTAATACTTCCTACTTGACGTAATAAGACCGAAACAACTTCGCCTTCTCCATTTGGATTGGCAGAAAAATACCAGACGTCAGAAGCTGGTTTTCCTGTCGTCAAATCATATTCACGATCTCGAGTTACCCCGGTGACCGCAAACCGCTTGATATAAGAAGCACCGCCTTTACCATCTTTGTAAATCATATTATAAATGGTACGCTTATCTTTTTTCTTAAAAACAGCGACATGAATAATGTCTTTACCAACAAAGGTTTTACTATCTACTTTTGTAATCATCAATTTACCATCTTGTGTAAACACAATAACGTCATCGATATCGCTACAATCACAAACGTATTCGTCACGTTTCAGACCTGTTCCTACAAAACCTTCTTCTCTATTGACATAGAGTTTTGTGTTTCTAATGATGACTTTGGTCGCATCTACATCCCCAAACGTTTTGATTTCGGTTTTGCGTTCTTTTCCAGCGCCATACTCGGATCTTAAGCGTTTGAAATAATCAATTGCATAGGTGATTAGATTTGCTAAAAACCCTTTGGTTTCTGCAATTTGATCTTCCAAAGCATCAATTTTTTGTTGGGCTTTATCAATGTCAAACTTAGAAATTCTCTTAATTCGGATTTCTGTTAATCTAGAAATATCTTCTTCTGTGATGGCACGCTTTAAATGTTTTATATGTGGTTGAAGTCCTTTATCAATCGCACTAATTACACCTGACCACGTTTCTTCTTCTTCAATATCGCGGTAAATTCTATTTTCTATAAAGATGCGTTCTAAAGATGCAAAATGCCATTGCTCTTCAAACTCACCTAATTTAATTTCTAATTCTTGTTTTAATAATTCTACTGTATGATCTGTAGAACGTCTCAACATTTCGGTGACACCCACAAAAAGTGGCTTGTTATCCTCAATGACACATCCCAAAGGCGAAATAGACGTTTCACAAGAGGTGAACGCAAATAAGGCATCGATGGTTTTATCAGGAGATATCCCTGCTGGCAAATGCACTAAAATTTCAACTTCCGCAGCAGTGTTGTCTTCTATTTTTTTGATTCTAATTTTACTTTTCTCGTTGGCTTTAAGAACAGAATCAATCAATGAAGAGGTTGTCGTCCCAAAAGGCACTTCAGTAATGACTAAAGTATTTTTGTTGAGTTGTGAGATTTTAGCTCTACAACGGACTCTTCCGCCTCGCAATCCATCATTATAATTGCTGAAATCTGCCACACCACCTGTAGCAAAATCAGGAAGAATGGTGAATCGTTTGCCTTGAAGGTGTTTTATAGACGCCTCAATAAGTTCAATGAAATTATGAGGCAATACTTTTGTGGACAGTCCAACGGCAATTCCTTCGGCTCCTTGTGCTAATAACAACGGAAACATGACAGGAAGGTTGATCGGTTCTTTACGACGCCCATCATAAGAGGATTGCCATTCCGTAATTTTTGGATTGAAAACAACGTCTAAAGCAAATTTAGAAAGTCGTGCTTCAATATATCTTGAGGCCGCAGCTCTGTCTCCTGTAAGAACATTTCCCCAGTTTCCTTGCGCATCAATAAGTAAATCTTTCTGACCAATTTGAACCATCGCATCGGCAATACTTGCATCTCCGTGAGGGTGGTACTGCATGGTATGTCCAACAATGTTAGCTACCTTATTATAGCGGCCATCATCCAAGTCTTTCATCGAATGTAAAATACGACGCTGAACAGGTTTAAATCCGTCTTCAATAGCAGGAACTGCACGCTCTAAAATAACATAGGACGCGTAGTCTAAAAACCAATCTTTAAACATGCCCGTAACTCGGGTGATCGTTTCTTGATTGTCCGTGTTGTCATTTGTGATACCATCGTTTTCTTCTATCATACCTCTTCTTCGATAATATCAAGTTCAACTTTTAGATTTTCAATAATAAATTTCTGACGGTCCGGTGTGTTTTTACCCATATAAAATTGGAGTAAAGATTCAATCGTGGTGTCAGAATCCAACATCACAGGATCCAATCGGATGTCTTCCCCAATAAAATATTTAAATTCATTTGGCGATATTTCACCTAACCCCTTAAATCGAGTGATTTCAGGTTTTGGTTTTAATTTCTGAACGGCATCTCTACGTTCTTGTTCAGAATAACAATAGATGGTTTCTTTTTTATTACGTACTCTAAATAGAGGCGTTTGTAAGATATATAAGTGACCTTCTTTAATAATTTCTGGGAAAAACTGAAGGAAAAATGTAATCAATAACAAGCGAATGTGCATTCCATCGACATCAGCATCTGTAGCGATGACAATATTATTGTAACGCAAATCTTCAATCGATTCTTCAATGTTTAAAGCAGCTTGTAACAGATTAAATTCTTCGTTTTCATACACAATTTTTTTGGTGAGCCCATAGCAATTTAAAGGCTTTCCTTTCAAACTAAAAACGGCTTGTGTATTGACATCTCTGGATTTGGTGATACTACCGGAAGCGGAATCACCCTCGGTTATAAATAAGGTAGACTCTAGATTACGTCCATTTTTGATATCTCCAAAATGTACACGACAGTCTCTTAGTTTTTTATTGTGTAAACTCGATTTTTTAGCACGATCTTTCGCCATCTTTCGGATACCCGACAATTCTTTACGTTCCCGTTCGGCTTGTAAAATTTTGCGCTGAATGGCTTCGGCTGTATCTGGATTCTTATGTAGAAAATTATCTAGCTGTGTTTTTAAAAAATCATTGATAAAGGTTCGGACAGTTGGCAGCTCGCCGCCCATATCTGTCGATCCTAATTTGGTTTTCGTTTGACTTTCAAAAACAGGCTCCATGACTTTAATTGCAATAGCAGAAATGATCGATTTCCGAACATCGGATGCTTCATAGTTTTTACCATAAAACTCACGAATGGTTTTGACCAAAGCCTCTCTAAAAGCTGCTAAATGCGTCCCTCCTTGTGTGGTGTTTTGACCGTTGACAAAGGAATGGTATTCTTCACTGTATTGCGTTTTACTATGGGTGATGGCAACTTCAATGTCTTCCGCTTTCAGGTGGATGATTGGATAGGTCATATCCGTAGCATTGGTGTTGTCTTCTAACAAATCCTTTAATCCGTTTTCACTGAAAAACTTTTCACCATTAAATAAGATGGTCAAGCCCGGATTTAAATACACGTAGTTTTTAAGCATACGTGCGACATATTCATTTCGGTACTTGTAATTTTTAAATATAACTTCATCGGGCACAAAGGATACTTTGGTTCCTTTACGTCTGGTGGTGTCGTCTAATAAATCTTGATGGTTTAAAACTCCTGATGAAAATTCAGCGGAAGCCGATTTCCCGTCTCGCGTCGATTCCACTCTAAAAAAGGAGGACAATG
>Ga0209405_1000948_pt1 | contig 22218 bp, 23 predicted proteins | sample COGITO_mtgs_1105_6_FD_184803 | JGI IMG/M metagenome (GOLD analysis project Ga0209405, IMG submission 184803) | Pelagic marine microbial communities from North Sea - COGITO_mtgs_110516 (SPAdes) (version 2) | ecosystem: Environmental > Aquatic > Marine > Epipelagic ...
GAGCCCGAACCAGAACCAGAGCCAGAGCCAGAGCCCGAGCCAGAGCCCGAGCCAGAGCCCGAGCCCGAGCCAGAACCCGAGCCAGAGCCCGAGCCAGAGCCAGAGCCAGAGCCAGAACCTCAACCAGAGCCAGAACCAGAGCCAGAACCTCAACCAGAGCCAGAACCAGAGCCAGAACCACAACCAGAGCCAGAACCAGAGCCAGAGCCAGAACAAATATCAGTTTTTTATAATTCCCCAGATTTGAAATCAGCTATTAATAATTATATTAATACTAAAAATGATGCTATTGAATCATATGGTTCAATAGAATATTGGGATGTATCTGATATTACTGATATGGAGTCTATGTTTGAAGATGCATCCGGTTTTAATGCAGACATTAGTAAATGGAATACATCTAGTGTAACAAATATGAAATCTATGTTTAGGAATGCATCTTCTTTTAATGGTGATATTAGTGGTTGGGTTACATCAAGTGTAACAAATATGGAGTCTATGTTTGAAGGTGCATCCGGTTTTAATGCAGACATTAGTAAATGGAATACATCTAGTGTAACAAATATGAATTCTATGTTTATGGGGGCATCTTTTTTTAATCAAGATATTAGTGAATGGGATACATCTAGTGTAACAAATATGGTTGCTATGTTTGCGTATGCATCTTTTTTTAATAAAGATATTAGCAGTTGGGATACATCAAGTGTAACAAATATGAAATCTATGTTTAATGGCGCAATATCTTTTGACTCAGACATCGACACAAACGTAGTTGGGATATATCCAAGTGAATCTATAGCTTGGGATACATCAAAGGTAACAAATATGAAATCTATGTTTAACGGTGCGACTGCTTTTAATCAACCCATTGATAATTGGAATACATCAGAAGTAACAAACATGTGGAGTATGTTTGAGGATGCCACTAAATTTGACCAAGACATCAACTCAAAGACTTCATTAAGAGTACCTACAGGTACATATATAGCTTGGGATACATCAAAGGTAACAAATATGAAATCTATGTTTAACGGTGCGACTGCTTTTAATCAACCCATTAATATGTGGAATACATCAAGGGTAACAAACATGTTGAGTATGTTTGAAGACGCACAAACGTTTAACAGTGATATTGCCCCTAACACTCCCATATATGGGACGCCTGCTGAGGAGTTCACGAAACGTGTGCAATTAATAAGTGTCGTTTCATGGACAAGGAGTGTTAGCTATTTTAATTGGGATACATCAAGTGTAACGACTATGAAATGGATGTTTAAGGGTGCGCTTGCTTTTAACCAAAATATATGGTCTTGGAATACAGAAAGCCTAACTGACGCGACCGATATTTTTTCGGGTGCATCTGCTTTTGACACGACGCAATTATCTGGTACAAAACAATTATATTACTACCCAAACAATTCTTATGACACAACAGCCTGGATACCCGAGACGATGGCGAACGGGTACCTTGGCTATCGTGCGTGGTCTAATGGGGCACACACCGGGAACTGGGATTGAATGAAGAGTTTTTCTAAAACCAAAACAATGAAAGTAAATTAAATAATAAAAAATATATAGGTAGTAATAGTATGAGAGAGAGTATTAAGATACTATCTCATCAAAAAATGTTCATGTAGCTCAGTTGGTTAGAGCGTTGGTCTTATGAGCCAAAGGTCGCCGGTTCGAGTCCGGAGCCTGAACCTGAGCCAGAACCAGAGCCAGAACCAGAGCCAGAACCAGAGCCAGAGCCAGAGCCGGAACCTCAACCAGAACCAGAACCCGAACCAGAACAAGAACAAATATCAGTTTTTTATAATTCCCCAGATTTGAAATCAGCTATTAATAATTATATTAATACTAAAAATGATGCTATTGAATTATATGGTTCAATTGAATATTGGGATGTATCTCAAATTACAGATATGGGGTCTATGTTTGAAGGTTCATCCGTTTTTAATGAAGACATTAGTAATTGGAATACATCTAGTGTAACAAATATGAATTCTATGTTTAGGAATGCATCTGTATTTAATCAAGATATTAGTGCATGGAATACATCTAGTGTAACAAGTATGACGGTTATGTTTTATGGGGCAACTGATTTTAATCAAGATATTAGTGCATGGAATACATCTAGTGTAACAAGTATGACGGTTATGTTTTATGGGGCAGTGTCTATTGCTGAGTTGCCTGAGTGGTATACAGAATAGGTAACAGCCTTTTAACGAGTCACTATAACAAAATATTGATGATAATAAATTAATCATTACTAATGATAACTCTATATGTTTGGGTGGTAATTTAACTAATCAGGATAGTTTAATAGGATTATAGCAAATATGTTAATTTTTATAATATACCTTTAACAGATAATGGCATTATAGAGTAAATTTTAAATAGCACCATATTTTTGTTTTATCCATACCTTTAGTTCATCTAAGTTACAAGTTTCTATATTATCTAAAAACGGACACCCATATAATTTTAAAAACTGTGGTTTTTTCATCGTTTTTGTTTTATGATATATATATAATCCATACTTCCCATTTCTAATTGATGTAAAATCAGAAATAATCCTAACAATATTTGAATTAGAAGAATTATTTTCTATGAAGGATATAACATCACCCAAATTTTTGTCACTTAATTCTCCACTATAACCATTTAAAGACTTTGTATTTGTTCCCCAGGTTAAATAGTACCCATATTTACCATTTTTTAAATATAAATTTTGTTCTTGATATTTACCTAATAATACATCATCACTTATTTTTTTTGTTGTGATGTTATCAATAGTATATTCATTATTTATTAATTGAAACATATTGATATCATCTTTTATTTTACTATATATTTTAGAAATGTTATTTTGAATAGTCACTCCATATTTACAAACGATTACATCATGTTCATTGTCAATACGTAACTTAAATTTTTGTTTCGCATCTATACTAGCATTATTAATTGTATTTTCAATTGTATCAAAATATTCTTTACAAGTAGTTATACTATCTCTTTCATTTTGAGAAATTAAATCAAGTTTGGATTCCATTTCAGCCGTAAATGTATAATTGAAAAAGTTAGGAAAATGGTTCAACATAAAATCTATTACTACAAAACCAAGTGGTTGTATAACTAATTTATTTTTTTCATTACCGAAAATAACCATACTTTCTTCTTTTTCTAATTTGTCACCAACTAACGTATAATTTTCACACATTTCTTCTTTACCTGGTATATCAGTTAATTTGATATATCCTCTACTAATATTCTTATCAATTATACTTGCATATGTAGATGGACGACCAATTCCTCTTTCTTCTAATATTTTGATTAGTGATGAATAACTAATATGTGATTTAGTATTAAGTAGTGTTTCTTTTGTTTTTATTCTGTTATAATTTATAACAGAATCATGTTTAATCAAATTAAAATATTCAAATAAGGCTCTGTCATCATCTTGTGTTTTTTCTTTATGTTTATCAATAACTTCCCACCCATCAAAGACACACTTTTGAAACTTATACTTATAAAAATAGCTATTGGGTGCTGTAATTATAACAGGAAGAATTTGTTTTTTCGAGGGTGTCATAAATGATTGTACTGTGGTTTTCCAAATTAATTCATATAATTTTTTACCTTTCATACAAATTTTATCATTTGTCGCTAAGTTACCAGGAAGACACCTAATATTTGTTGGTCTTATAGCCTCATGAGCATTTTGGGTATTTTTTGTTTTATTTTTCTCAATATCACTAAAATAATTATCAGCAAACACAGAAATAATATATGATTGACAAGAATCGCAAAATTCTTTACAAAATGTACGATTATCTGTTCGCATATAAGTAATAAGTCCATTTTCATATAATTTTTGAGCTAACATCATTGTTTCTTTAGGTGACGTTCTGAGTAGAGAAAATGACTTTTGTTGTAAAACACTAGTATTAAATGGTTTAGGGGGTTCTGATAACTGTAAATAAATACTTTCATTTTTTAGGAGTTTATGTTGAAATGTTGGTGACAAATTAATAAAATTAAGTAGTGTTTTTTTATCATCAATAGTATTATTTAATACAAATGGAACATTTTGCTTGGTAAAATAACCGGTTATTTGATTTGTTTTTATAGGAGTATTATTATTAACTTCAAGAGCATTATCATATATAATACGTAATGTAGGCGTTTGACATCTTCCTGCCGATAACCCATCTTTATATGATGGGGATAAATGTTTCCATAATATAGGGGAAAATTTAAACCCTACTAATATATCTAATATTTGCCGTGTTTGTTGGGAATGAACTAAATTCATATTAATATGTGTTGGATTTTTAACAGCTTTTAATACAGCTTCTTTCGTAATTTCATGAAATATAATACGTGGTGTTGTTTCGACAGGTAAATCAAAAAGTTTACAAATATGCCAGGCTATTGCCTCCCCTTCTCGGTCATCATCGGAAGCTAAAATAACTTCTACCGAATTCTTTATAGCCTTTTGTAACGAATGTACTGTTTTATGTTTTTCTTTGATAATGGTATAATTTACTTTAAAATCATTATCAATATCAATACATTTTAGGTCTGTTAAATTAGTCAAATGACCAAAACTAGCCATACATTTATATGACTCACCCAAATATTCTTCTATTTTTTTACATTTAGCGGGTGATTCTACAATTACTAAAGAAGTCATATTTGTTTAGTATAATGTTATAACTATTATAGTTTTATGTACTAATACACTATCAATGAAAAGTAAAAATTGAAATATAATCTACTATATTATTGATATAAATATATTATCTATCAAGATATAGGTAAAATGATAAATCAACTTCAATTTTTGAAATTCATGCTACCGGATGAATTAATAAATAAGATATTCTTATATTTTAGTCATCCAAATAGTGACTTAATTCACAAGAAAATAAAACACTATTATTCATATATATTTCCTTTAGCATTTAATGAAGAATTTAATGAGATTGAGTCTTTAATATTATCTACAATTGAAGAAGAAAATAATAAAGTGGATAAAGAATGGTTCATATTTCAGTTTATGCAATATTCACATAAATTTAACAATTATCCCTATAAACAATGTGAAATGATTAGTATTATAGAGATTCTATTACAAAAGCACAATTACTTTTATAATTTTATGTGCAATAGTAATAAATATTTGGATGGATTTTTGATAACGACGATGGGTATAAAACCTACTGTATGTAATAATCATGATAACTTTTCATTAGTACGGGATAATGCGGTCGGTTTTATTAATCAGACAGAGTTGGGTATTTATACTGTGTTAGAAAAAGTAATACCTAATAGACATCATTCAATTCATGAACTTTATTGGTTTTGTAAAAATATGGGATTTAATATATCAGGTAATGAATCAAAAAAGAAATATATCGACCTACTTTATCCTAACCTTAAATCATTTCTAGTTGTATAATAATTTTAATTGTCTCATAGTTTCTTCTTGTTGTTGTTTAATTACTGATGATTGTTTAGCCATTTTATATGCACGTTGCATACTAATAGAATCATTTTTTTTTTGTTGTTCTTCTAAGATATTTAATGCTTTTATTTCAGATTCTGGTTTTAAATTTTGAGAGCTTCTAAATTTACTTATTTCATCTAAATTATTAAAAATTTTCATTTTATTTATATATGATTCATCCATAGGAATAACCGATTCATCTTGTGATTTTTTTAAATCTTCGAATTTCAGCTTACTATATAAATCAGATGAATAATCATCCGGTTTATCACCTGTTATATTATTATAACTTTTATTAGAATTTTCTAATGGTTCGTTATATACCTGCAATGAATCAATTAATATAGTTTTTTTTGATTTATAGTCTGTTGTTCCACATTCATAATCACCTTTAAATAATTGCCCATATCCAAATTTTTCTTCATCACTTTGAATATATGCCTGTGAAAATAGGGTATTAAACTCTTTATTGAATCTAGATGAATTTTTTTTACTTATTGATGCGAACTTAATTAAATCTAAATCTTCATCTTCTTCATCATGATTACTATAATTTAAATCTCGTAAATCATAAGATTTATTATTGAATTTATAAACATATACTAAAACTTCTAAAGCTTCACGATAAAAAAGAAAATATTTATTAGGTAATTTTGATTTATCTGGATGAGTTGATAAAACCTGTTTTTTTGCAAATGCTAAATTTTCTAAGGATAAACAATCATCTATTTTAAACAAATTTAGAATATCTTGTAAAGAATAATTATCGATATTCAAATCAAAATCTTTACTCATTATAATGTAAAAATATAGATTTTTTAAAAAATATACGGGTTTTACATATAATCTAATATTTTATAATTTTTTGTTCAATATTTTACATTAAAAAGATAAATAGTGAATAAATAGTGAATAAATAGTTATTTAAATATATTAAATATATTATTGATTTCATCCATATTTGCACCAACTACGGTATGGTCGGGTACAAAAGATAGATTATCTTTTTCAAATACAAGAATAGCAGGAATACCCTTTAACATTTTTTTCTGTTTAAAAAAAGCATATAAATTAGTATTATTATCTACATTTAAATTATAAAAATGAACATTATGTGGTAATGTCTCTACTAATGTTTGAATACTATCTTTTATTACATTACATGGTCCACACCAGTCAGCATAAAATTTTATAACTACATATCCTGGATTATTATGTAGAGTATCACTAAAAAATGTATTTCGGTCTAATTTACTTATAGATTGCATTAATAATGAATTTAGTATAATTATAGAAAAATATTTAAATAATATAAGATGATAAATTATTTAGTAGGTCTTATATTAATACCGATTTTTTTATCAGGTATATTGTCTCGTGAAAGTAATGATAAAAATGAAATAGAAGGTTTTAATTTGAACAAAGAACTAAAAAAACCTTTGAAAGAATTGGAGACAAAAATTATGAAGCCAATTAAACCAATAATAAAAATCGTGAATGGTGTCGTAAATTTTTTTAAAAAATTAGGTATAATATTCAAAAACATTAGTGCTGGTATTGGTAAAATTTTCAAAGTTTTATTATTATGTATTACATGTGTAGATGACATATTGATTGGGTTGATTATAGAAAAATATACTTTAATGATGACAAAATTGACTAGTTTACATAAAATCTTATTAGGATTATTTTTTACCTTTATAATACCTATTATACCTATAGCATGTCTTTTATGGATAACAAAAAAAATATATGATTTTGCCGAATTTATAATATTTCCAAGTTTTCATAAGCAACGTATAGAAGCAGCAAAAAAATGCGCATTACCCACTATAAAAAATAAATGGGAGGACGTAATTAATAAATTTCCTACGAAAGAGGATTGGGAAGATTTAATCGATTTTATGGGAAAAAAAAAGAAAAAACGTAAAAAAGAAGAAAAAAAGAGGATGCAAGAAGAATTAGAAAAACAAAGAATATTAGAAGAAACAGAAGAAGATAAATATGGTAAAATATTAACGGATGAAGAACGCAATGGTATCAAGAAAGAAAAAGAAAAAGAAAATGCTAAAACACTATCCGAAATATTATTTCATTAAATTTGATAATTTATCCATATTAATTTCAGGTAACAAAACATGTGCTTCCCAGAAATATTTACAAAATGCCCAAATAATTTCACAATCATTACGATACCATTTTTTTGGTAATTTATTTGATATCTCTTCTGGTAATAGATTTAAAGACCGTTGTGGAAGAACATAACACAGTTGCATCATTTCAGTAAATATGTTTGATTTAGGTACTATAAACGACATATTATAAAATGGAATGTATTTGATTAAATCTGTTAATAAAGGTGGGTAATGATATTTATAACTCCATACCCAATCGATATCTTGTCCAATATAATATTTAAAACACCATTCTAGTCCTTGTAAATAGTTTATACAAATTTCTTGAATTATGTTTTTATCATTATTGATATCAACATCAAAGAGATATTTATAATATCTATATTCCCATTCTGAATCAAATGGCCGAATAGATAATTCAACATTCTTTTCAATAGATGGTATATTTAATAATGTATCATCTTTATTATCATAATATTTATTATTTTTACGATTTGCATACATATGAAGTTTACGAAAATTATCTTCTTCACCGTTTGCTAAATTTGAAAGAAATTTTCGTAACACATTCCAATTAATTATTAAATTATTATCAACTACGTGTTCTTCAAATGTTGTCACCCCATTTAAAATATCAATTATACCATTTTTTCTAATATTAAGCGTCGGGAAATGTGGTAAAAAATCATTCCCTAATAAAAACGTTAAAAATAAATAATCATTTATAGGGCAAATTTTTTCAATTGTATTTTTAAGTTCATTTACATCTAATAAATAGTTACAACTTAAATCTATATTTGGGATTATGTTTGAAAAATATGTCGGTGTTTCGCGATATAAATAGATATTATTAACTAAATCAACATGATATAATGATAACATAATCAAATCCGCATCTAGACCATAAATACATATATTTTTATTACTTAAACTATTTGAATTATTACGAATATATTCAAATATTTTATGTTCACCTTCTCCATTTTCATCACTAGTAGATAATTTTATTTCATCATTACAATTATATTTACTATATAATTGTTTATTTAATAATTCCATAAAAGGTGTTCCTGGCGTTATAGCACAAGTATCCCATATATCGTCTGTTTGTAAAATTATTTTTGTAATAGATGATTTATATCGACGTTGTCTTTGTTGTGATATTTTAGCAAATGGAGGAACACCATCAAAAGATATAAATGTAAAAACATTATTAAACAGTTCTCTATATGATTCAATTTCATTTATTGTACCTGAAATAATATGTTCATCTTTTTTATAGTCATCGTCTAATTTATGTAAGACATTATATACTATTGCGTTAGAATCAATATATAATTCATCTATTTTTGTTGGATTTAATTTAGTAATAATATGAGGGTATTTTTTCATCAAATAATAATAATAATAAGGTATTCCCATTTTATCTAATTGCTTTAAGTAATGTATATTTAATTCTTTTATATATTATATATGGCAACTAATATTAATACAAATGAATATCAAAATTTTATTGCTAATAAAAAAAGTTACTTTGATAAAGTAATAATATCAACAATAAAATCGTTACAAAAAAAAAAAGATATGAATATTTTAAGCCAAAACGATATTAAATTAGGAACTAATGACTTACATAACATTAAATTGTCATTATCAAAATCACAATCTATTGAAGAATTACAAACCATTAATAATAATTTATCATTAGTATTCAAACAATATGGTTCTAATTCATTAAACGATTTAATTACAATTTGTCATGGTAATTTAAAAATTCATGATTGTGATAATGAAAAAATGGAACTTTTGAATGAACATTTTATGCCAACAAAATACGATATATTAACGAAATATGATATCATAAAAAAGAAAAAAAATGATATAGAAAATATTGAGTGTGTCGACTTATTAGATTCAAAATGTATTAATCTTCAGGTTAATGGTATAACTGTTAGTATATATCATGAAACAGAGAAGAAATATATTTTTGTTTCAGGTGTCATTGATAACATTTCAGCTTTTCTAATTACTAATGGCTTTATTTCTAATAAGTTAGTTAAATTCAAAGACTCGTATTTACACGAGTATAATGAAAAAAAACAATTTAAATTATTTTATAATTCGCTATCACTAAAAGATATTATAGTCTATTCAGAAACAGAACTTTTCAATAATTATTCTAACATAATTAAAACCGCTTTAGACATTAGTAATATGACAACTAATAAAGCTATTAAAGAATATATGCTTGGTAGTATTTATTACCAACGACATATTACTATATCACTATTAATAGAAAACAGTCAACCTAGTCAATATTTAGCATATCTTTTATATGATATGTTAACCGATGAACATTGTAAAAATATAGATTCTAAGCGTCAAAATTCCATCTATGATACATTACCACATGAATTAAAACAAATATTCAAAAATTCGATCAAGAATACCTTAACATATATAGATAGTATTTCTAATATTGATGAAAATAAATTACCACTTGAACAACAAATTTGTCTCTTAAAAGCTAATGACATTGTCAAAGAAAAAGCAATGCAGAAACTAAAAGAAATTAAGTCTAAGTCAGAAGACTCTGGTTCAAAATCAAGACAATATTTAGATGGATTAATAAAAATACCGTTTGGTATATATAAAAGCAATGGAATATTAAAGATTCATAAAGATGCCAAAAATATTTTCCAAGAACTTTATAATCATATGATTCATCATTATAATTTTGAATATGTATTAAACGACCCATTAAATATTTTACTATGTGAAATTCCTGATATTTTAAATTTATATAATACTCATTTAATTAATCTTATAGATAATAAAATGTTATCTAATCCGGAAATACATAAAATAAATAAATTGTTATTAAACAATGAGACTTCTTTGAAAAACAATAAAAAAACTAATATTATTAATTATATCCAAAATAATATTGATGCGAAAAAATATGTATATGAAACCAATGAACACATTTTTCAAGATGAAAAAAATAGAATTAAACAAATTTATTCAAAATACGAAACTATTAAAAATTCATTTACTGAAATACATGAACACTTAGATACTGCTATACATGGTCATAAAAAGGCGAAAAGACAAATTGAACGTATAGTAGGACAATGGGTAAATGGAGAAAACGCCGGTTATTGTCTCGGTTTCGAAGGTCCACCCGGTATAGGTAAAACTTCATTAGCAAAAAAAGGAATAGCCAATTGTTTAAAAGACGAAAATAATAAATCTAGACCATTTGCGTTTATTGCATTAGGTGGTTCAAGTAACGCAAGTACTATAGATGGACATAACTATACATATGTTGGTTCTACGTGGGGTAAAATTGTCGATATATTGATGGATACAAAATGTATGAATCCTATAATTTTTATTGATGAGTTAGATAAAGTAAGTAAAAGTGAACAAGGTAAAGAAATTATAGGTGTTCTAACACATTTAACGGATTATTCACAAAATGACGCATTTCAAGATAAATATTTTACCGGAATTAATCTAGACCTAAGTAAGATTTTATTTATTTTTTCATATAATGATGTTAATGCTATAGATAAAATTTTATTAGATAGAATACATCGAATAAAATTTGATATCATAGATATAAAAGATAAAATTACCATCACACTAAATTATATTTTACCAGATTTATTTAAAAAAATGGGATTACATAATAAAATTATTTTTACTGATGAAGTAATTCAATATATTATTGAAACATATACAAATGAACCAGGTGTAAGAAAATTAAAAGAAATATTATTTGAAATCACTGGTGAAATTAATTTAAAAATTTTAAAAAATGAAACTACATATGTATTTCCTAAAACAATTACCACTATTGAAATTGACAATATTTATATGAAACACGCACGTAAAATTGAAAGAACAATAATTCATACAAAACCTACTATCGCCATGATTAATGGGTTATGGGCTAATTCTATTGGTCAGGGTGGTATACTCCCAATTCAAGCTTCTTTTTTTCCTTCATCAAATAAACATGACTTAAAACTTACTGGATCACAAGGTGATGTTATGAAAGAAAGTATGAATGTTGCTAAAACACTTGCATACAATTTATTAAGCAATATTGAAGATAAACCAGTTAATATTGACGATTCTCAAGCAATACATATACATTGTCCTGACGGCGCAACACCAAAAGACGGGCCTTCAGCAGGAACCGCAATAACTCTTGTAATATATAGTTTATTATCAAATAAAAAGATAAAAAATGATATTGCTATTACTGGTGAAATCAATTTGATTGGCGATATTCTAGAAATAGGTGGATTAGACTTGAAAATTATAGGTGGATATAAATCAGGAGTAAAAACCATAATTTTTCCAAAGTCTAATGAAAAAGATTTCAAACTATTATTAGAAAAACACAATTATTTGAAAGAAAACATGAATTTTTATCCGGTCGAACATATTAACGATATAATTAAACTAGTATTCGAATAAATTTTATATATGTATAATACAAATGGCAGATAGTGAAATTAACAATATTGAATTTAACAATAAGATTGATGTTTTTTTTGTATTTTCGCCGTTTATTTTAATAACATTTTTTGTTTTACTATCTATTTTTCATATTGATCTTAAAATTATTATTATGAGTGTTGGTTTATCTTCTATGTTATATTTATATAAACTATCTCTTAGTAGTTATTTAACCCGTGAAAATTCTTCTATAGATAGTAATATATATAAAGATTTATGTACCTCTTTAAACACTTTTGAAATACCCGGTTCATCATTAGCAATTATGGCATTTATTTTTTCATATACATTTTTGCCTATGACTGTAAACAATAATTATAATTATTTAATGATCATAACATTACTATTATTTATTGTAATGGAAATTTATTATAAAATATTCGTATATAAATGCTTTAATTATCAAGTTATTATTATTTCATTGATCTTTGGATTATTATCTGGTATAGGATGGTTTGGATTCATTAAATTACAAGGAGATGATTATAATAATTTGTTATATTATAACATATCAAAATTTAATCATGTCCAATGCACACGTCCGACAAATGTTACATGGGAATGTGAGGATATTCCATCCTGATGATATTTTTAATTTTCTCTTTATCGCGTTCAATATAAACAGCCACCTCTTTTTTTAATTTATTTAAACATTCTATTCCATTGAATTCATGATCATTATTAATTATGTATCTGGGGTTCCCACCTTGATTACTACAAAAATGATTTGCTAATGGGAAAAACATATTAGGTTTATATACCTCATTTATCCAATCATCACAACACCAATTAACAATTTCATTTGGAAAAAAATAACCAAATATTTCATAATGCTTTTTTGACACGAAACATTGTGTTAAAATTCTAAGATTATTATTTATTGGACCAACCAATCCCATATTACCATTCCGTTTTAATGTTTTTATACAATCATTTACCCATCCTTTTGTTGTAAACACTATATCATCACCACATTGAAAAAAATAATCATGATTTGCTTTATACGCAATTTCGAAAAGAATATTCCACATCTTAGTTAAATGTCCTTTAACTATATTATCTAAATAAACAAACTCTACACTTATGTGTTTCATTACACTTATAAATCTTATAACCTCATGTTGTGTTTCGTATTTATCAAAAATCTTATCATTTCTATCTATACCAATATATAAAGTATATGTATGTTCTTTATCATATGATAATAGAAATGATTTCAAAGTCATATTAAATAGATATGTTTCTTTTAGAGTTGTCCAATCTCTTCCATTGCTTGTACAAGGAATTAAAATTGCGATTTTTTTTACTTCACTCGTTTTGATAATATTATTTAACATATTAATTATAATAATTATATGTTAATTTTTTAACTATTTAATTTTTTAACTATTTATCTATTTAACTATTTATCTATTTAACTTATTTAGTAATAAAATATAGTTTTTATTGCTTACTTCGTGCTGCCCAAAATGGATATTTTAATGATTCATTTCCACCAAAAGGAACTATAAAAGTTTCATCTTGTGGAATAATAACACTTCCATGTTGTTTTCTTAATAAACTAGAAATACTTTGGTCATGACGATTATCCTTGAACCAATTAAATTGTCTTCCATTAGTATTATGTATGTCCGTATATAATTCAGACTGGGTTAACGTGATAGCAACAAGTTTTTTAATATATTCATCACTATGTTTATTTTTTTTTAAAATTAATATACCTCCAATATATTGACCTGTATTGGCGTAATCACCATTATTATCCATTTTAAAATAGTCAAAAATTTCACGTGTAGTCCACCATTTTTCAATTTGATTATACATTTGAAATGATAAAACCCCATAATCGCTATTTTTTAACATATCAATATATTGGTTAAATCGTTCTTTTCCTTTTTTGTTTACTATACAACCGGCGTCCATATATACTAAATAGTCACCTTCATTCATAGTCTTAAATTCGTTATACATTATAATTGGTTTCCATAACCAATATCCTCCACCTCTATCTTGTTTAAGTATATCATTATACTTTGTTTTAAATTTTTCGGGTAGATCATTTGGTCCAAACCCTTTTACTGATGTAAAAAAACCAGAATTATATGCTTCTTTACACAATCTCTCTTTTGCCTTTTCATATTTTTCATTTCCATATGTTATAAAATTAATAACTGCTTGTTTATTTAGTTTATTTATATTTTTATCAAGAGTTTTTGATATTTTATTTATCCAATAATCAAGACTTATTCTATTAAGTTCATATTCATTATTTTCCATTTTTTTCATTATATTAATATATGAATTCTCCAAAAATGTATGAGTGATTTCATCCCAGTCTTCGACAATTAAAACCGGCAATTTTTCAAATACTTCATCAATCGTAGATGACTTTACAATAGGAATCACTCCACATAAAATGGCTTCCCATGTACGATGACAATCTAATCCTGCTCCTTGTGGTGAAATAATAAATTTATAGTCTCTCCAATCATCATAACATTTTTGATTAGTGACATCTATTCGTATTTTACCTTCAATATGAGATGGAATATAATATTGCTTCAAACATTTGTGAAATGAAAGAACATCACAAAACATTGCCCAGTTTGATTTAACCATATTATTTAATTTCTCTCGTTCAGGACTAGTAAACAAATTACAATTAAAACAAAGTATTTTTGTTTTTGTAGCTCGAATTTCTTTAATATTATTCTCTGTTAACCAGTTTTTTATTTCATTATATTGACGATTGTAATTTAATCCTATTGGTATACATGATAGTTTTTCATGATGAAATGGTTTATTCCATGTAAATATGTGACATAGTTTATCATTTTTTAACCATTCTCTTTTTAATATCACATCATCGGTTTCTATTATAACAAGAACGATATGTGAACATTTTAACTCATTTATAACTATACTAAAAAATTGTTCAATTATTTGAGAATATCCGGTTATTCCCACTAAAAGTGTATCAACCTCTTTAACAAAATCAAACGTATCTATATTTTTAATTTTACGAGTTATCAGTAATCCACTTAAATTATTTATCCATTCCACAAGTTGGTCTTCTGTGATTATCATTATATAACTTTAAAGTATAGTATTTAAATATATATACTATTTGAGTTTTTAATTTATTCCATATTTTTTTAATATTTGTGACGGAATTAATTTATCCTTTTTCTCTTCTAACTTTTTATAACATTTATTTATTGTAACTTCACTTATATTACTTATTTTATTTATGTCTTTCTTTTGTATATGTAGTTGAAATATTTGGACCACTAAATATATTACACCTGCTGCAATCGAATGAGGTGTATTTTCTGGTACTACATTATTTTTTTCTACTAAGACAGATACAAATTCACATAGTTTTGTTAATTCCGCATTCATATTTAGTTTACTGCAAAATCTATATATAAAATCACATGGCGATGTATTACATAGTACTGTTTTATCGGACATATTATAATCTTTTTCTATGTTATTTATAATGGTTAATGCGTTTTTACAACCTTTTGTAGCACTAGTAGAATCTAATTTGAATATGTTTGCTATTTCTTTTGCTGTTCGTGGATTTGAATTTTTACGACATGAAATATAAATTGATGCTGATATAATTCCGTCGCGATTTAATCCTCTAAATGTTTGATGTTCAGATACTTTCTTATGAATGACAATTGCGTCATCTATAATATTTTTTGTTATTCCACCTAAATTAGCCAACACACAAATCCTCTGAAATTCATCATATTGTGATTTTTCTTTATAAGGCATTGATTGCCATTCTGTATATCGTTTGATTTTTAACATCTCATAACTTGTAGACCCATGACATATTACCTTACATCCATATGACGATTCCTCTAGTAATGGATTAATCGGCATACCACATCTAGTCGGATCGGCAAACGCATTATCATCTGAACCATAATATCTCCACTCGGCAGATTGATCTATCACAGCTTTATTTATTAAAGCACACGCTGTATTACTACATATACAAAAACCATCATTATTCATATAAAAATTACAACCACATTTTTCACATATATGTTTCTCTTTATTTATTTCTAATATAGATTCTTTATTTTTAATACCTTCATCGTCAAATTGTCTCCACAGTTTTGTCTTTAGATTCTTTTTTGTTTTCATTTACTACAATATTTTCAATTCTAATTTTTATATTCAATTTTTACTTTTTTACTTTTTATATTCATTTTTTTACTTTTTTACTTTTTTTAACTATATTTACTCATCCTAATATAGTTCTACATATGTATTCCATGTATATGTTTTTTTTTCATCCCAAAATTTTTTATATTTTATATGGTCTTTTTCTATATAAGAATCAAAATATCCGTCTGAATCAAAAATTCCTTCCATTAAATTAACTTTTGATTTATAAATATTTGGAAAAATATGATATGTTTTTATTAGAGATAATATTTCATCCTTTTTTGATAGATCTATTTGCTCTAATTTATTTATAGAATAATTCAGTTGCTTATTTAAATTAAATATATCTCTAGATTCATTATTTTTTAAATGTTCTAATGTAAAATGACTACCACAATTAACGGGATAATTATCATTAAAAAGAATATGCTTTATTCCTTTTTCATGACATTGAATTAACCGCTGAGCCGCATTTTGATGATCATCAAATATAACTAAACATGTTTCTTTTTTAATCATTGAAACATCTATATTTTTAAAATCCACAAATTTTTGTCCCGAATAATCTACACCTTTAAACTCTTTTAATGTATGTTTTCTTGGATCGCTAAGCATTATATTCACATCTTTAATTGTTTTTTGAATAACTTTTGTTGAAATATTATTCCAACACCCACATTCAATCACTGTTTCAGGGTTTATACATTTTAAAATAAAATATAACGAAAAACAATCCGGAGTTTTCATTCCACCGCTATTATTTGAAATACCGTCAAAGTAAATATCATTTATAAAATTATTTAAATCATTTTCATTAAAATTTAAATTCATATTTTAATATACTTTTTGTTTTTTCTTTATACCTTTTACACTTTTGAAACATTTATAATCACTACTTTTGTGAGTTGGTATTAATATAATAATTCATTTTAAATATTCAAAGGTGTAACCTTATATTCATATTCTTTTTTTTTTTGCTTTTTATTTGTTTACTTATGCTTTCACTTTTTCTTATTATTTTTCCTTTCTCTTTTCTTATTTATTACTGATTTATCTTTTCTATCTTATTTATCATAAACGAATTATATATTCCATCTACTGGTTTATGTTCATTTATTGATTTGAATTTACTATCATCTTTATTCTGTATCTCTTTTGTATTTTCATCTTTTTCATCAGTTATTATCAAATTACCATATCCATCTATATTTTTTCCTAACTTTTCTTTTATCTCATCCCTTACATGACTAGGTATCCAATCTTTCCAAGATACTAACAACATATTAGGATTCCCTATTGTTATTTGAAATCCATTTTCTTTCAACTTTTCTATTACATATTTAATACATATCTTAAAGTTATACTCTGGTACACCTAGTAACATCATTGGTACTTGATACCAACACCATTGCTGATTTCTATGAACTCTAGCCGTAATTTTTACTCTATTATGAATCTTTTGTAATATTTTTTTATATATCTCTAATTTTTTTAAGTCTGTTTGATATTTTCTCTCATATAAACCATCAAGATCTATATTATCATTCTCTATATCTAAATCATTTAAATGAAATATTGTTGACATAATAAATTATTATGATAAAATATTGTTTTAATTTTGTATTTAATTAATATATGGAACCTAAAATTGAAAATTTAGTTTTACCAGCTTGTTCACAAAATTTATTTATTCTTTTTGGTGCTGTTTTTTTACTTAAAAATAAATTTTGGAATATTACTGATTTAAAAACTATTCATGGATGTTCAGCTGGTGCTTTTGTTGCTATTTTTATATTATTAGATATTGACACATCTATCCTCGAAAATTATCTTATCGATAGACCATGGTATAACTTACTTCCTAAATTTTCTAATTTATTTAATATATTTCAGTCTGAAAATGGATTACTTGATAAATCTATTTTATATAAAGCATTTGACCCTTTATTTAAAATCAAGAATATTGATATTAATATAAACCTTCTAGATTTTTTTACTATCACACAAAAACAATTATATATTTATACTTCTGATATTATTGACTTTAAAGAAGTTATTTTAAATCATGAAACACACCCGGATTTACCATTGATTGATGCTATTTATATGAGTTGCTCCATTCCAATCATATTTAAACCAATTACATATAATAATAAAATATATATAGATGGCGCTGTATTTAATCATCATCCTTCACATAATTTAGCAACTAATACTAAATATAATACAATCTTATTTAAAATGCATGATTTTTATATTAATCACCCACATTTTTTAAATATATATGATTTCATACAATTTTTACTATTTAATTGTTTTAAAAATATGCAGCATGAAACTTACATTTCTTTTAAGTATCAAGTTTATTTAACAGAACTTCCTATTACTAATCCTCTTGATATTAAATTATGGAGGCTTTTTTTTTATTCTAAAGAATACCGTAAAAATAATATTGAAACAGGGAAACAATATTCTAGGTTATTTCTATCTAAATATGAAATTAATAAACAAATTAATAATATCAATAATAAAATCACTTCGTAAACTCATCAAAAAATTTTTTCAAGTTATCCTTTGTACATCTTGCCTTAAATTCTACTTGCTTACTACCATCATTTAAATTTACAAAAATACTTGGGAATGAATCTATTAACTTACCATTTACTACTGAATTTTTTGAATCTTCACTTTCGGGCTCACTACAATTTATTTGTTTGAATACTATTTCCTTTCCATTTTTAGCACTATTTCCATAGTTTTCCGTCTCCGTATTCCAAATAGGCTGGGCAGTTTTACTATGAGGACACCACTCAGCATAATACATTGTAAATTCTATAGTATCCGATGGTATAGTATATTCTGTATTTTCTCTTGGACCCGAATACATTTTATACGTGTATAATCCACCAAATGCTGCTATTAAAAAAGCAATAAACACGCCAGCATATATATATTTTTTTTCCATATAAAATTATCCTATATTTATTATATATCATTATTACCCCCTAAATGATTTTCTTTGATATTGGCTTTAATTTAGTTATATTTAAAAAAAATAACTACACAAGAGACCTAGATTTTTATCGTTCACTTTATTCAACAATCTTTCAAGAAGAGATGAAACATATTGATTTCACTAAACATATTCAATATTTTATTGATAAAAATACACACATACCTAAACTAAATAATTAATAATTATTTATTTATTTGTATAATGTATATGACCACCAATAAATTTACCAAGAAAAACTACAATAACCCCAATGGTATGTTGACTAGTGTTTGGGGTCCACCTTTATGGCATTTTTTACATGTTATGAGCTTTAATTATCCTGTACATCCTACTCTTGAAGAAAAACAGCAATATCGCAATTTTATTTACTCTTTAACACATATCATGCCATGTAAAAAATGTCGGGATAACTTGAAATATAATTTGAAATGTAAACCAATTGGACCCTTTTTAAAAAATCGTTCTACTTTTTCTAAATATATTTATGCACTACATGAAACAATAAATAAATACCTCAATAAAAAATCAGGTCTTTCATATTGCAATGTGAGAGACAGATATGAACATTTTAGAGCAAACTGTGGAAAAAAACAAAAAAATAATACCCACATCGGATGCTCTAATACTTCCAATACTAAGAAAACTAAATCTGTAATTAATATTGTACCATCCTCATATAAATGCAAAACTTTGAAAATAGATAAACGATGTTATAAATCTAAAAATAATAACAAGAAAAAATAACAAGAAAAAATAACAAGAAAAAATAACAAGAAAAAATAACAAGAAAATAAAGAAAACTATCTATAAAGTCAGCGTTTTAAATTTACAAGGGTGTAATACTATTTTATATTAACTATACTATAATTTATACTATTAATGAATTGCATTTCCTTGTTGTAAATATAATGCTGATATAAATGACCCTAAACCAATTACATAAACATGTATCCAATGTGGCGGACAATTCTTTATTCCTACCATGGCTGCTAACTTACAATGTGTTGAATGGGGAAATAATCCCCAAAATACAGCATTTCCTAAAAAAAATAACATTAATACTATTTGTAATGGACTACCAACTTCTATATTCATTATTATATATATATATCATTATATAATAATGATTCTTTTGTGTTAATAGTACAACCGCCGTAGTTGGGAATAAAATAAAATATTTATATACATATTTATTTTTCTATTATTAAATTACTTAAATTTTTTTAGTTATATATCTTGAAGATATGAACAATTCTTATAGTGAATATATTATAGAAAAATCTAATGCTATTAATATGGATACTAATACTAACAATCATTCTAATATATCAAGTAATCATGAGACAAATAAAATATCAACAGTCAAGAAAAAAAAATATAAAAAACTCATACAGACTATTCTAGATAATAATAACGAACAGTCTAGTCAAAAAAATAATTATTGTGGATTAGGTGGTGGTGAATTTACTAAGGTTGCGAAAATTTAACTTATAAAATTATATTTATAATATTCTATTTTTATAATTTTTCATTTTTTAAATTGATTTAATTAAGTAACTTATATATTATATAATAATAATTAGTTATGTCATTAAAATCTACATTTGATTCCGGATTCAAATATGAAATTGGTGCCGATGAAGTAGGGAGAGGACCAATGTTTGGACGCGTTTATACTGCTGATGTAATTCTTCCAAATGAAAATAACTTTCAACATCATATGATGAAAGATAGTAAAAAATTCACATCTACTAAAAAAATAACACAATGTTCTGATTATATAAAAGAAAATGCTATCGCATATTCTATCGATTATGTTGAATCTATCCAAGAATGACAGCACCGACTCTGCGATTGTATAGATCCCACGCAACGCACTTGGCATAGGCAAACCCGACAAACCAACGCGGGGTCGTTTACACCTTTGGAAATTTAAAACGCTGATTTAGAAATTATATTTATCAAATATTTCTTTGGTATTATGAGTATTATTTACATTTCTATTTACTATATAATAAATTGGATTAAAATCTTTAGCGCTATCACTATCATGATAAGTATTTAACATCATATCTAAATCTTCATAACTTAATTTATGGAAAACAATTAAATCGTGCCAACTTTTATGAGATAACTCAACTTTTTTTATAAAATTAAAATATTTGTTTGGTATAAACATCATCATATCATTAACTCTAGGATGTACTCCACATTTATTGTATGGTTTAAAACACACTGAAGGAAACAATATTTTATTACTATATGGATTAAAAATTTCAAAAAAATAATCTTTTAAAAATAAATCTACTCTCATACACAATATAAAATCATAATTATTTAGATTAGTAATTCTATCAATACTATTATGAATTAATTTAGTCTGTCCTATTAAATTTTCGTAGTATTTACTATCAACTAATACAGATTTATATATTTCATTAAGAGAATTATTAAATTTTGTGTTATAACTATTTATACTAACTGCCATGTTAATATTTTTTTCCCTAAACTTTCTATAAATTTTATATGTGATAGTGAAGCATTAATTTGTTGTTTATATGATTCTTCACTACCACTATTACGATTACCATGTTCACCTAATCTAAATGATTCACCAAATAATATTAGTAATGAATTCATCTATTAGATAAGAAGTTATCTATTATAAATATTAGAAATATTAGAAAAAATATAATTCAATTGTATTTTATAGAAACCATCAAACGCAATATACCATACGTCTATTTCTTAGGTCGTGTTAATTTAACCTCAAGTGTTCTTTGTAATTTATTGATAATTTGTGGATTAGGAATAGCCTGTCCATTCTCATATTG
>Ga0209405_1000955_pt1 | contig 22149 bp, 22 predicted proteins | sample COGITO_mtgs_1105_6_FD_184803 | JGI IMG/M metagenome (GOLD analysis project Ga0209405, IMG submission 184803) | Pelagic marine microbial communities from North Sea - COGITO_mtgs_110516 (SPAdes) (version 2) | ecosystem: Environmental > Aquatic > Marine > Epipelagic ...
TATCAAAGGTGCCATAAATGAGTAGACCACCCGTCACCATGACCACAAACAAAGCCAGCATTGGCTTATGACTCGCCTCATGCTCTGTGCGGCCAGTCATGGCCACGGTGGTTAACATTAATAAGGTGGAAATACCTGCGCCCACAGAGGCTTCAGTAAACGCAACATCAACCGCATCCAAAGTCACAAAAAAACTGGCAGAGACAAGTCCATAAATACCCGCCAGCATTACGACAGCAAACATATCTTTGATTTGGTTAATGGCAATGGCAATGCCCACTAAAAGCGTTAGTAAGACAATATCGATTAAGATTTCGATGGGTTATCTCCTACTTCAGTGGTCTGTTCAGCATGGTTTTTATCTCCAGCGACGACTGGTGTTAAACTATTTAGCAAGGCAGCTCGGCCTAGCGCATGACTTGCTGAAGGGCTAATAAATAGGGTCATTAAGAGGATGATGATGAGCTTTATAATCACCAACGTTTCAGGAATCTGCAGCATTAGGCCAATGAGGATCATAGCCGCAGCAAGGGTGTCCGATACTCCAGCGGCGTGCATGCGCGTATAAAAGTCAGGAAAGCGCAAAATGCCTACACCACCTGATAGACACAAAAAACTCCCCAATAACAGGCAAAAAGAACTGGCTAGATTAAGCAATGTATCCATTATAAATCTCTCTGTGCAGGCTCAACAACTTTGCCATTATGCTTGGCAGTAAAGGCCTCAAATAATCGCAACACACCGATCACACTAATAAAGTTTATAAGGGCATAAACCATCGCTATATCTAGGAATTCAGGCCGCCCCATCACAAAGCCTAAAAGAGAAATCAGTAATACAGTTTTAGTGCCGAACATATTCACGGCTAGAATACGGTCATAAAGACTAGGGCCCATAACGCCCCGGATGATGGCTAACACCATCACTACCAGAATGGCCAAAGTGGCTGCAATTATCATGACTTCTCCAATTGACTCACCCGTCGATCCATATCTCCAGACTCTAGGGCTTGGATATTTTCTCGAATGAGCGCGTGCACCGTGATTTCATCACCCACCAGCCCTAAACTGACAGTGCCTGGTGTTAAGGTAATTGAATTGGCGTAGATGACTTTACCCACGTCTGTTGTTTGGCTCGCCTTAACCTTGGTCATAGTGGGGGAAATGGTCTTATTACCAAGCCAGATATGCTTAACAACGGCCACATTGGCGACTATGATTTCCTTTGACAACCATAAGCCGTACTTTGTAAATGCTAGAGACAAGCCCATAGACTGCGACTCGTGGTCCACTACATCCATCCGATGAGCAATAAAGATAACCAAAGCGATAGAAAGCACACCTAAGAAAAGCATCAGATTACTGTAATGCCCAGAGTTCAGCAGCCAAAATAATGCTAGCAGAATGGAAAGGTTTATTTTATGACGCATAGTTACTACTCGCCCCGTCGTTCAGTAAACAAGCCATTAAATAGGCATCTCATAAAATGAAACGACCCATCGCATATTTGAGGTTAAATAAACTCACTTCGATGATCGCTTGTCGGTTTATTAGCGACAGGCCATTTCAGCCCTTGCCGCTTCAAAAAAATAGCCGACTCATCGTTCAAATTTACTATAACTCCATCATTAACTTCAGAATTATACAGGTAATTTTGAAAACTTAGAATGTTATCGGCCAACTAACCTAACATCAGATAACGTAATCTGAAATAGCTTATCTATTCGACATGCTAAAGTTAGTGAGGCCATTACGGAACTCTAGTGTGATTAGGAAATGGGTGGAATTACCAAGCCATTTTTCTAGCCATTCAATGGTTTTCTAAAACGCGCAAGACAACTGTAAAGTCTATGTAAGTTTTATTGAACGATAACACTGTTGCTGATAGCTTAGTCAATGAGAGAAGTTTAAAAGAATGTTCGGCTTCGCCCTCTAAGTTTTCTAAAACTTGGTAGGTCTTTTTATCTCATATCCCTTTGCTAACATTGGAGTTCTTATGATTACTACGATAGCTTGTGTCGCTGGATTCTTTATCGGGTTTACGACTCACCTTATGCTGACTCAATGGGCTAAACGCAGGCAGCTTGATCTAATACGTGTCAGCCCTAAATGGAAGTCATAGTAAGAATTAACAAGACCCCAGACATGCTGCCTAGGGCTCTCAACTCTGTGACTAATAAGCGAATCACCGGTACAGTCCAAATACTGGCTCTAATTTGACCTCGAGGTTTCCCCAAACTTCGCTGGTCAACCTTTCTCTCAACAAGCTGGATATTCAGCCTTTGAGCAATGGTTAGAAATTGTCTCTGGAGTGGATATACCCGCGGGATTATGGCTAAACGTAATCCCAATGAGTAGCTAGACCAAGAAAAGCCCTTCATTTTTTATGGCCCAGGCAAATCACGGTTTGAAACTGAGCAGGAAATGAGCATTAGTTTCTAAGGTTTTTGCCCCCTTCCATCCCAAGAAATCACAGATTTAGATGAATCAATCTAAATAGCCTAAAGACTCGCATTTATCACCAAGACAATAACGCCAATATTTTTGGATAAGCTGCTCTAATTAATGCTGAATGTAAATAAAAATTCCTGTAAGGGGTGAAATAAGGTTTAATTAAAAGTCCGCTGGCACAATAATGTTGATTGCTGGGCGAGGTGGATCGATGGCACTGGCCGACAAGTCATGCTAACAAAGTCACTAGATTAGCCTAGTTCTACCCTATACTAGATAATGCCCTTAGCGGGTTTGAGTAAGCATAGCTGTGTGCACGTAAATAACAATGGAAAAGTCAAATGGCTACAAAATTAAGTTTTGATTTATTGAAAAAACAGATAAACAATGGGGAAGTTGATACCGTGCTCGTATGCTTGGTGGATATGCAGGGTCGACTCATGGGCAAACGCCTTGAAGCCCATTACTTCGCCGATAGCGCCTACCAGGAAACGCACTGCTGCAATTACTTACTTGCCACCGACTTAGAAATGGCGACACCTGAAGGCTACGCTTCTACGGGCTGGGATGCAGGGTATGGCGACTACGTAATGAAACCTGACCTTGAAACCTTACGCCCAGTGCCGTGGCTGGAAGGTACTGTGATGGTCCTTTGTGATGTATTGGATCACGATACCCATTTACCTGTGCCACATTCACCCAGGGCTATTTTGAAAGCCCAAATTGAGCGCCTCGCAGCCCTAGGTTACGATGCCATTATGGCCACAGAGCTTGAGTTTTTTATATTTGAAAAGAGCTTTGATGAAATCACCAAAGGCGGCTTTTGCGACCTAACGCCTATAAGCAGTTACAACGAAGACTACCATATCTTTCAAACCACCAAAGAAGAGCATGTAATGCGGCCCATCCGCAATCATCTTTATGCTGCAGGCATTCCCGTTGAGGGCACCAAGGGTGAAGCAGAGGCAGGTCAGGAAGAGTTGAATATCAAATATGATGCCCCGCTCAACTGTGCCGATCATCACTCTATTGCCAAGCATGCCGTTAAAGAAATCTCATGGCAACAAGGCCATGCGGTTACTTTTTTACCTAAGTGGCACAAGGACCGTGTGGGCTCTTCTAGCCATATCCATCAATCCCTTTGGAAAGATGGCAAGTCGGCCTTTTATGATAAACATGCAGCCCATGGCATGTCGCAAGTGTTATGCCAATACATGGCTGGCCTTATCAAGTATGCACCAGATGTTACTTACCTTCTTGCACCTTATGTAAACAGTTACAAGCGCTTCCAAAAGGGCACCTTTGCGCCCACAGGAACCGTATGGTCTATCGATAATCGAACTGCTGGCTTTAGGCTGTGTGGCGAGGGCAGCACGGCCATCCGCGTGGAGTGCCGCATTGGTGGCTCAGACCTAAATCCCTATTTGGCCATGGCCGCGCAGTTAGCTGCTGGCCTTGCGGGTATTGAAGAGCAGTTGGAACTGCCGGCACCCTTGCAGGGTGATGCCTATGCCGCAACCAACGCCGAGCAACTACCAAGCAACCTGCGTGATGCAATGTTAATATTTAATAAATCGAGCATGATGCGCAGCGCCCTTGGCGACGCGGTGGTTGACCATTACTATCGCTGCGCGCAGTGGGAGCAAGAAGAATTCGATAAGGTAGTCACAGATTATGAAATTGCCCGAGGCTTTGAAAGGGCCTGATGTGTTATTTGTCCAAAAGGAAGTTGATTTAGCAAGGGGATAGATGGAACCAGACTAAAAAAGTTACTTATGTGGACAAAGTTATAGTCTAAACCTTTGATTTAAATGGCGCGCCAGGAGGGAGTCGAACCCCCGACCAACAGGATCGGAATCTCTTGGTATAGTATATTTCTCCGTACTTGGTTGATATTGAAAATATTTAAGTGGCTGATATTTAACGTTTATTGTTTTTTATTGTTGTTTGATACTCATGGCTGTATTCTTGTAGATGGAACCTAATATGGAACCGGATTTGAGGATTTACACCTATGGCCAAAATATACGACACAACAGTAAGCGCACTCGCACCTGGCAAGCGAAAAAGCGAGCGCCTAGATAATGGCGGGTCGCTGATTATCTGGAACAAAAAGAGGGCCGCCGGTGGCTCCAAAGAGTTCTACTTCCGCAAAATATTGAAAGAAGGCAGCGAGATCAATATCAAAATTGGTTCGTATCCGTCCATGAAGTTGGTCCAGGCTCGAAAAAGAGCAAACGAACTGTCTAGCCAAGCCGCCGACACCGACAATATCAAATTCCAGCTTGAAGAAGAAAAGCGCCTAAAAGTAGCAGCGGAACAGGCCGCCATTCGCGAACGCGCACGGCTTGATAATTTAGGCACCCTTCAACAGCTCTGTGAGGCGTATAGGGACCGAATGCAGGCAGAGGACCGGTCATCCTATGCCAAGGTTTTTGCGTCCCTAGAACGCTACGTGCTTACCCCCTACCCACACCTAGCAACTCAAAAAGCCAACCTAATAACAGCCGACGATATTAAGCACATCTTGCAGGCCATGTATGACCGTGGAATAACCACAACACTGAACAGAACGCACGGTGATTTACAGGCTGCATTTAACGTTGGCCTAACTTATGACCATGACATAACCGTCCAAAGATCAGAAGCGCTGTGCTTTGACATTAGCTTTAACCCAGTGTCAAAAATTCAAAAAATAAAGAAATTTGAACGAGCCTTACAACGACACTTGAGCGCGGAAGACCTGGGCACGGTATGGAATGAATGCGATCGATACATGAACCCCACTTACGCCAGCTTACTAAAAGTTATGGTATGCACTGGGTTCCACCCTTCCGAACTACTAAGACTTACCTTTGACGATATCGCGCATGAGGAAAAGGGTATATACATGACTAAAACCAAGTCGAATACGCCTAATTTGATATTGCTAAACAAGTACGCATGGCAGGAAATAGAAACGCGCCTGAGAGAACCTAGCACTTCTAACCTATTGTTCCCTTCTCGCGTATCTAATCCAAAGTCCGATATATACGACCGGGCGAGCGTCGTTTCTAATCAGGTTGCCAGATTGAGGTCCAATCTAGATATTGAGCCTTTCACACCACGGGATATACGACGAACCGTAAAAACCCTTATGGGGAAAGCTGGTATTAGCAAAGTAATGCGCGACCGAATGCAAAACCATTCCGCGCCCGACGTAAGTAGTAAGCACTACGACAGGTACGACTATCTACCAGAGAAAAAGGCGGCAATGAAGGTATGGGAACAATGGCTTACCAATAATGTAATCGCGCCTGGGGCTATCGACTCCAACGTTATATCGGGTGTTTTTAATAGGGCACAACTGTGACAAATCAAACAACAAAGACTTTTCCAAAAGTTGTACCTCAAGGCCTAATCGACAAGCACTCTCATTACGAACGAGCTATCGCAATACACGGTAACATTGGCAGGTACAAAACCTATTCCAACGTGTTATATCAACTATTTACAACCGCCAACCCGAGTGCGATCTTCACGCCATTAGGCCAATACAATGACGCAAACAAGCTCGATGTAGATGATTTCTGCACTGCTTTTGAAGACATGCTGCATGACGCTCTTGGACACGTCCTCCCAAGCGAATGGGACCTAATGAAACCCAAGGATAAACGGGCTGCCCTTGTAGACATTGGAAAAGATATATCGAAATTAATTGGAAGGTTAAAAAGGCACAACTTAGACCTGTCTATCCAGGGGCATATCGACCAAGGACTTGTGGATTCAATGCAAATATTCGAGGGGGACCGTTGGCGACCTGCGAGGGAGTGCGCGACCTTAGAGGCAACGACATTATGTGATGTACTCACTAGTGTAACCAAAGAATTGAAGACCTTCGACGCCACCAGCCTAGTTGTCCAACCTGGTAGTAAAAACGTCAAACTGCACTACTTCACCAGGCGCGCTGCTGAATTCATGTCAGATGAATACGGCCTGATTGACTACGACTTGGTTGCAAGCCTGGCCAACGTTTACTTTCCAGGTCAGGATGTGGATTCAGACATGGTGCGCTTCCAATTACGACCGCTCATACAACCACAGACTAATACTTAATCAAAAAAGGACTTACTAACATGAACAATACCGACCTAAACCGCCCAATTACACAATCATCAATAACCCAATCAGATATCAAAGCCAAACTAGCTTATGACCTATTGTGTTAGATTGCATCCAGAACTGACCCATTAGCACCCCATATTTGCATTGAAAGCTGACCCATGTATAAACCTCCTGACGCGATAGCGCAGGAGACTATGCCATAATACGGCCAACAAGCGGGTCAAAATAAAGTGCAAATGCTGAGGGTGCGGCCATAATTGGATGCAATCTAACACTCAAGCTTTAGATTCCACCCTTACCCACTTCACACCCGCTCTAACATCGATTAAGCACCTTACAACCATACTCTAAGCTGCGTTCGCTCATCCAGCACTGCAATGCTACCAATGCTCATTAGCTCTGCTTAGAAACTGCTGCAAGGCTTAAATCAGAAGTCTTCCTATAGCTAAATCGATCTTGAGACAGCAGTATCTTTCATAAAGCTTAAGTTGTTGGGGGTAGTTATCAGGAAGTTCTGTTTTCAGTTGATCTGTGTGCTTACTTCGTCATTAATGGTTACACACGCATTGTCTCAATACATGAGTGGCTGGAGTGACAAGACTGTTTGTCGTTTACTACTTAGTAAACCAGATAATAGTGAATATCAGGCTGAATTAGAAAAACAATAATTGGTTAACTAGTGATTTCCATACAAAAAACAAAGATCATAGTTGGAAAATTATATTTTATCTAATCCTACAAACAAATTAGTACCATTTTGATTGATAGAATTTAAAATTAACTCAGGTGGTCTTTCATCAGTAAAAAAAGAGTCAATTTTAGATATATGTGCAATTGGCATCATGGCTTCAGCATTAAATTTAGAGTGATCTGCTGCTACAAATGTAGTTCTGGATGCCTCCATTGCATATCGAGAAAACTGGGCATCCCGGTAGTCATAGTCCAGTAATTGTCCATCGTTTGCAATTGACCCAATGCCGAAGATACCAAATGTGACTCTATTTTGACTCAGGAATTGTATTGATGACTCTCCTATTATGGCTTTGTCTCTTGATCGGAGCTGTCCTCCCGAAATTAAAATTGTACAATCTGGATTTTGACTTAAGATGAGAGCTACACCAATGTGATTGGTTACAATAGTTAACCCCGAATGGTTCAACAAAGCTTCAGCTATTGGTTCCATCGTTGTTCCTATGTCAATGAATATCGATGCTCCATCTGGGATCTTGGATGCAATAGCTGCTCCAATACATTTTTTGGCTGTTACATTTTCAATTTCTCGACTGGAATAAGAAAGGCTTTTAGTACCTGGATTTATTCCTATACCACCATGATGACGTTTCAAAATAGAATGTTCATCAAGATGGATAATGTCACGACGAATAGTTTGAGCTGATACTTCAAGCTGCTTCACCAACATCTCTATCGATGCATAACCATGCTCGCGAACATAATCAATAATTTTATGGCGTCGAATATTCAGATTTGAATCCTTTAAATGTATTAATTTTCGGGTACCTTTTTATATAAAAAAAGGATGTGCCTCCTATTTAGACACCCAATTCTAATTGAATAGTTTTCATAGATCATCAAGTATTTTATCTGGAAGTAATCCTAAGATACTATTGATCATGTAAACGGGCTCAATTTCTGACGTTTGAGCATTTTCTAAGCTGGTTGCACCAGTTAAAACCAAAGCTGAGTCAATAAAAGCATTAATTCCCATTTGGATATCTGTTTCAAGTCGATCCCCAACGATGATGCAGTCAGCACTTGGATTGAGAACTTTTGAACTTACATAACTAATTATATGCTGGGAAGGCTTTCCTACAATGACCTCGCAAGGTGTGCCTGTGCATGCTTCTATTGCAGCAATTATCGCACCAGCATCAGGCTGACCTCCATTTTTAATTGGGCGATACATATCGTTATTGGTAGCAAAAAATCTTGCTCCAGCCCGAATAGCATCAAATGCAGCCTGAAGCTTTTGATAACTAAAGCTACGATCAAAACTCACAATTACTGCATCTACATTACTTTGACTGTCAGTGATATAAAAACCATTTGCTTCAAGATCATCACATAATTCAGACTCACCTATCACTAGTAGCCGTCCTTGTGGAATATTGTCATTTAAAAAATCAATCAACACTATGGATGGGTTTACAACATCTACACTTTCAGTTGGGATGCCTAACAAAGTTAGTTTTTTTGCGTAGCTTGCTGGACTAGAAGTAGAATTATTACTAATAAAGATTACACGTCTATTTAGATTCCTAAGTGTTTTAATAACTTCTTTAGCATCAGGAATTAACTCATTTCCAAGTAAAACAGTTCCATCTAGGTCTAAAAGGTAAACATCATAAAGATTGCTAATCCTTTCTGTTTGGCGGGCTAACAATGTTGTGGCGTTTGATTTGTTATTCATTGGATTCGCCATTTCTGAGTTTTGGCGAGTATATTATTGGTCCCAAAAGCATATAAAATTCTGATAGCGCCACAGGTATAGGCTATCATCATCGCCATAGCAGCTGCCATTGCCAATTCACCTTGGTCGTCCATGTTAAGAACAGCGATAGATGCTAGTCTAGTGTTCGCAGAGTATAAGAATATTACTGCCGAAACAGTAGTCATTGCATTTAAGAATAAATAGATTGAAATATCCAAGATTGCAGGCATACAAATGGGGACGGTTATCTTTTTAAATGAACGAAAGAAGGGAGTTTTTAAAGAAGCTGAAACTGATTCAAATTCTTGGTCCATTTGCTTAAGTGCAGTTGTTGCTGTTAAATGGGATACCGTATAGAAGTGGGTAATGGTAGAGATAACCAAAATCCCCATTGTTCCATAAAGAAAATTCAAAGGGTTATCCGGGTTATTGAAAAAGAAAATATATGCAAGGCCGAGTGCCATTCCAGGCACGGCAAGTGGGATCATTGCAACACCATGAAAAGTGTTACGCCCAAAGTTAAAGCCACGCCCTTTCTCAACTAGGTAGGCTCCAAAAAATATTATCGTAGAACCTATTAACGCGGTATAAATCGACAACTGGATAGAATTAAAATATGAGCCCCACCCACCACCTTCAACTAGATCAAAGTTAAAGTTTTCTAAAGTAAATGACAGATTATAGGGCCAAAACTTTACTACAGCTGCATATTGCGCCATCCCCAGCATGCAAATAATCAAAAAAGAAATAAATGAGCAAAATATAAGCATAGTTAGATCTAAGCTGTTATTTTTCTTTGGTTCATAGGGGACTGCACTTGTTGATACAAGAGCAACTTGCTTGCGTTGAGCAAACCGATCAACTGCAAAGGCTATGATAGCTGGCGTTAGCAAAACTACAGCAACAACTGCACCCATTTGGAAGTTTTGTTGACCAATTATTTGTTTATAAATATCAGTTGCTAGCACATTGTAGCTACCCCCAATTACTTTTGGAACGCCAAAGTCAGTAAAAATAAGTGTAAAAACAACAAACCCAGCACTAATTAGTCCGAACTTACAATTAGGTATTGTAACCATAAAAAATGTCTTGAACTTGGATGTTCTCAATGCGATTGCTGTCTCATATAACCTTGCATCCGTATTTGAAAGCGCAGTAATTATAATCATTAACGCATGAGGGAAAACCCAATAAACTGATCCCATGATTATACCTATTGGTCCAAATATAGATTCACCCATAAGAAAGCCTTTCGCAATACCTTGGTTGCCAAACCAATACACCAATGAAATGCCACTTAACATTGATGGAGTTAACAAAGGGATGACAGCAACTATTTTGAAAAACCACTTAAATGGCATTTGAGTTCTTGTCAGTGCATAAGCGTAGATAAATGCAAACAATAAAACCGTTACAGTCCCAATTATGGATATAAAGATACTGTTGTATGCTGACTGGAATAGAGAAGGTGTTGAAAAATAATCGATGTAATTGGAGATCCCAATGAAATTACCCACTTTGTTTTCAAGACTTTTTGAAGACAGGGTATAAAGAGGGAGTATTATCGCTATAGCTAAAAATAGTCCAATAACCATCATGCAGGCCCGCATTATCAAATCATCTCGACTACTTTTTTGTTTAACAATTAGAGAGTTTTTAGTCATGGTAAGATCCGTTGTGTTTATTTAATCTGCCACATAAATTCGGATAGATTGGGGGATCAAATTCACATTTAATTTTGATCCAACTTTTATCGATAAAAGCCGAGTAATGCTTATGGAAAAATCAGCGCGCAAAGTGATTCCTTTAATATCTCCACAAACTAATTTTGCTCGAACAAAAGAACCCAAGAATTCAAGATGAAGCACCTCAACTTGAAGAATATTACTTTCACTATCCGTGACGTTCCTAGCATTAATGTCTTCTGGTCTGATAGCGATTGTTACGGAGGATCTGACAGGTAAATTTGCAGTATCACAAGTCAAAATAATATCTCCAACTTGCACTGTGCTATTGGATAATACGATGGCAGGTAAAAAGTTCATAATTCCAACAAAGTCTGCGACAAATTTTGTTTTAGGTGCGCAATATATCTCCTCTGGCTTACCAACTTGTTCAATGGTGCCGTTATCCATAACAACAATACGATCTGCCATGGTTAAAGCTTCCTCTTGATCATGTGTCACCATAACTGTTGTTACAGCAAATTTGCGCTGTAATTCTTTAATTTCATGCCTCAAATGGCTACGTACCTTAGCGTCCAATGCGCTGAGAGGTTCATCTAATAACAATAAACCTGGCGATGTTGCCATTGCTCGAGCTAAAGCTACACGCTGCTGCTGACCACCTGACAATTGTGCTGGATATTTGTCTTTGTGATCGATTAAGTCAACGAGGTTTAGTAACTCATTAACGCGTTGCTGTACTTTTGGCGCAAGCACTCCTAAGTTCTCAAGTCCGACCGCAACGTTGCGTGTAACAGTGAGATTAGGAAAAAGCGCATACGACTGGAAAACAATACCAAAGTCTCGCTCTGAAGGAGGTAGTGATGAAATATCTTCCCCTCCTTGACTGATGCTCCCATATGTCTGAATATCAAGGCCTGCAATTGCTCGCAGTAATGTTGTTTTGCCACAGCCAGATGGCCCTAGAAAGCAAACAAATTCATTTTCCATAATGTCGAGTGAAACATCATTTAGTGCAGTAAATTTTCCAAAATTTTTGGTTAGATTTCGGATTTTTAAATAAGGTTGAACATCTTGAGAAGACATATTTTTTTTCTTTAATTTTTAATTGATAAAAAAACCCACCTAATCCAAATTAAATTAGATCAAGATGGGGATTTAAACAATTACTACTGTTATTTTTTTGGTTCAGATTTTACATCATAGCGAGATTGCCATTCTTTCAAAATATTACTACGGTTACTTGCAGCAAATTCAAAATCATTGTCAATCATTGCTTCTAGAAACCCTTCTGGCATATTTTCAACAGGTTTCGCTACGCCAGGATAAGCCACTACAGCATACGCATTATTGTACATCTCACTAGCTTCACGTGTAGCAACGAAGTCCATTAATAATTTGGCTTCTTTCAAATGCTTGGTGCCTTTCATAATCATGGCAGTTTCCATATCCCAACCGACACCTTCAGTCGGTAGAATAATATCTATTGGCGCACCTTTATTTTTTAACTTCGCACCACGGGACATAAAGGACACTCCAATCGTAACCTCACCTGCTGCTGCTTGACGACAAGGCTTAGATCCTGAATGGGTGTACCAATTTACGTTCTGGTGGAGTCGATCCATAAAGTTCCAACCACCCTCTTCACCAAACATCTGTAGCCAACTTGTCACGTCAAGAAAACCTGTGCCTGAAGAATTTGGATTTGGCATAACGATATGACCTGCGTATATTGGTTTCGTCAAATCCTCCCAAGATGTTGGCATTGGGAGATTATTCTTCTCCAACTCAATAGTATTTATACACATTGCTGCGATCCAGGCATCCATGCCAATCCAGTGTGGAGGATTAGCCTTGTCTACAAATTTAGGGTCAAGTTTTTCCACTCCAGCAGGAGCATAAGGATGAGTCATACCCTCAGCCTTCAGTAACATTAAACTAGTTGCCGCTAGACCCCAGACAAAATCAGCCTGAGAATTTTGTTTTTCTGCAAGTAGTTTAGCAGTTTGTATGCCGGCTGAATCACGGATCCAATTTAGTTTAATATCCGGATGCACTTCATTAAATGCAGACACATATTTCTTGAAGCTATCCGCTTCTACTGATGTATAAACAGTAAGTTCAACAGCATTTGCTGACGACATCGTAGCTGAAATAGCAATCGCCAAACTGATTTTCTTTATTCTTTTTGTAAGTAGCATTCTTTACTCCTTAATTTACATTTAAAGGATATAGAGACAAATAAACTCTATTTTATTTGATTCCTTTTCGCCTAACTATTTTTATATTTGTAAGAGTTACGATACCACAAGCGGTATTAATGTCAATTATATTCCATTATATAAGTTTTAATGTAAGTTTTATTACATTTATATAGACAATATATGACTCTGAGCGTTATAGTATTTACATGGGTAGTTAAAAATTAATTTAATCAACAATCTCATTTGACAGAAAATTATGACCTTATCCGATCGACAGCAACAGATTATAGACAAGCTCCATGATACAAACGGAACACTTTCTAGTTTCGAAATTACGTCACTGTTCAATGTCTCTATTCAAACCATAAGAAAAGACCTCAACGAACTAAGTGAACTCGGACACGTGCGGCGAGTGCATGGAGGCATCAGCCTTCCTGCCAATAACCACAATATCCCTCTTAGTCATCGAACAGTTATGAACCTTGCAGCAAAACAGAATATTGCACGCAAGGTTGCATCCTTGTTACCTAAAAATAGCAGTGTTTTTCTTGGAATAGGCACTACGCTTCAACAAGTAGCTTTGGCTTTAAAAGAGCATCCCAGTTTAACTGTTGTAACAAATAGCATTAACGTTGCTCTAATACTAAGCAATAGTCCCAATATTCAAGTTTATTTGGCGGGTGGTCTAGTCAGACCAGGTGATGAGGATACGATGGGCCTAGACACAATAGCCTATCTTAGTAGATTCAACATTCAGTACAGTGTTTTTGGTGTCGGAGGTCTGTGTAAAAAAGGGCAGCTTCTTGACTTCTCCGTTGAAGAGTCTAGCGTTACAAACGTGATTATGAAAAATAGTGAAACACGAATTTTAGTCGCCGATCACAGTAAAATAAATCGCTATGCTCCACTGATTACTGGAAACCTTAGCGAAATTGATTTTTTAATTATGGATTCTTTATCAGCGTCTTATAAGCAGACCTGCAAGAGCTTTGAATCCGAGATTATTGAAGTTGGATCCAGTTCGGAATCTTTATCATGTTAAAAGTTGATGGAATATCGCGTAGTTATGGCGATTTAAAAGTTGTGGATAAGCTCAGTTTTACAGTCAACGAAGGTGAGTTTGTTGCCCTGCTTGGGCCTTCAGGGTGTGGTAAGTCGACGTAACTCAAAATGATTGCGGGCCTAGAGGCACCCGATGAGGGTAGCATCGAGTTAGACGATACAGACATTACCCAGCTTTCGCCCGGTGATCGTAAGCTGGCAATGGTGTTTCAATCATACGCCCTGTTTCCTCATTTAAAAGTGAAAGAAAATATTTTATTTGGCCTGCAAGCTAGAAAAGTACCTAAAGATGAACAAAAACGGCGTCTTGATTCAGTGGTTGAACTGGTAGGGCTAGGTGGCCATTTACATAAAAAACCAGGGCAACTTTCTGGAGGCCAGTGTCAGCGTGTGGCTTTAGCCAGAGCCATTGTCGCCCAAGCTAAGTTATGCCTAATGGATGAACCCTTATCTAACCTAGACGCGAAACTGCGCAACGAAATGCGTACAGAAATTAGAGCGCTGCAACAGCGGCTTGGCATGTCGGTTATTTACGTGACCCACGATCAGGTAGAAGCCATGAGCATGGCTGACAGAATCTGGCAACGGGATGAGGCGGGAGAAGAGTTTAATGATGGCGTGGAGCATCCTCAAACAGTGCTTCAACGGGGTGTCGATGTGCTGGTTAAGTTAGAAGCGCAATACCAAGGTCAAGTCATTTTACTCATTTCCCAAGGAGACATGTTGCAAATTTTGAGCACTTTGTTCACCGGGATATCCCCCAATAAACATCGTTCTTTAACGCACCATCAGCCTGCAGAAATAAGGTATTTAGTCTCTCAAGACCAATAAAAGGCAAGGCTTACTTTAGTAGACAAAATTTGAAGAAACTAACCAAGCCAGCCACATACTAGGTCACTGTGTGGGTCTAGCGCCAAATTTTTTATATCAATAATGTGGCCATAGATTACCTATTATAAAAATCTAAACATTTTATAAACAAGGAGTAATAGAAAATTAGTGGAACGACAATCCTTATAAACTTGATTGGTGGTGTAGCCTTGTTGCTATGGGGCTTACGTATGGTGCGTATTGCTGTCACGGAGGGCTGGGGTAACGACGTGCGTCGTGTGCTCGGAAAAAGCCTATCAAATCATTATCATGCCTTTGGTGCGGGTCTTGGGGTGACTATGTTGCTGCAAAGTAGCAGTGCCACTGCTTTACTCACATCCTCATTTAGTGGCCAAGGTATATTGACCGCAGCCAGCGCTTTAGCGGTGATCTTGGGCGCTGATGTGGGTACCACTTTGGTGGCCCAACTACTGACCTTCGATTTATCAGCCCTATCGCCGGCTTTGTTAGCCTTTGGGGTGGCATTATTTAGCTACTCCAAAAGTGGTCGCAGCAAGGAAGTAGGGCGTTTAGTACTGGGGATAGGCATGATGTTGCTCGCGCTCAAACTCATCCTTGCCGCTTCAATGCCCATGCGTGAATCTGTCATTGTTCAGCAAATCTTTGTAGCTTTAGGCCAAGACTTAATATTAGCTGTTTTATTCGCTGCCATTTTAGCCTGGGCTGCCCATTCTAGCCTCGCCACTGTGCTGCTAATAATAACCCTAGCCAGTACTAGTGCGCTCGACACTTCAGTGGCGTTTGCGTTTATATTAGGTGCTAATATTGGGGGTGCCTTACCGCCCTTTATCGCCACCCTAGGAGCGAATCGCTCGGCCAGACAACCGCCCTTGGGAAACCTGATTTTTCGGATCTGTGGGGTTGCTATTTGTTTGCCATTTACCGATGTTATTGCTCAATTACTGTCCACTTGGGATATGAGTCAGGGGCGTCAGATTGCAAACTTTCACATGCTGTTCAATATTGGTTTGGTAGTATTGTGTTTCCCGTCAATTAATGGCATGGCTAAGCTCACAGCTAGTCTGTTACCCGAAGACCCTGAAGAGCCAGACGAAATTAAACCCAGACACCTTGATATCATGGCCTTTGAAAACCCACTTGTGGCCATTGTTAATGCCGAACGTGAAGTGTTGCGTATGGGCGAAGTCGTTGAACGCATGTTGCGTAATACGTTTGTCGCACTGAAGAAAAACGACCTCCAGTTGGCGCAAAAAACCCAAGCAATGGATAAGATCGTCAACTTATTTGATGACGAAATTAAACGCTACCTGACCTCTCTCGCGCGGGAGCCACTGACTGAAAAACAGAGTAAACGTTGCATTGAAATTATTAATTTTGGAACCAACCTAGAACACATTGGAGACATTATCACCATTGATCTAATCCAAAATATTTCACATAAGCAAGTGATGCCTCGGGCCAAAATGTCACTGCAGGACCGAGAGGAAATCAACCATCTATACCAACCTGTATTAAAATCGTTTCACTTATCCATGAGTGTATTTTCTTCAGGTGATATTTCCATGGCTAGGCAATTAATGGCCTCAAAATATAAAGTGGTTAAACGTGAAAAGGAATTGGTGGTGACTCATTTAAATAAATTGCGTGATGAAGTGAGCTACGACTCAAAGCTGAGCGCCTTGCAACTCGACATACTTCGCGACCTCAAGCGTATTAATTATCACCTAACGTCAGTGGCCTACCCAATTCTTGAAAAAGCAGGCCAGTTACGGACTCGGATGCGCTCTGCAGAAAATTCAGAAGCCTCGGCACAAACACAACTTGTGTTTGGTGGAGGCACGAGCAATGAGTCTTAAGTACAACCTTTACGGATTAACGTTTGGGACTATCAATAGAGCAATTAATGGATCAGGAAACACCGATGTTATTGCGTAAACAAAATATTGCTCAAATGAAAAATGAAACCTTTGACGTGGCTATTATTGGTGCGGGCATTAATGGCGCAGTGGCTGCCGCAGCGTTATCTGCCAAAGGTGTCAAAGTGGCCTTAATTGATAAAGGTGACTTTGCGGGTTTCACTAGTTCCAATTCCTCCAACCTAGCTTGGGGCGGGATTAAGTATTTAGAAAGTCATGAATACCGTTTAGTGAGCAAACTGTGTAAAAGTCGAAATTTGTTGATGGAGAGTTATCCCTCCACTGTTAAAGAAATTCGCTTTTTAACCTGCATTCAAAAAGGCTTTCGTTTCCCACCATTTTTTGTCTATCTGGGTACCCTTGTTTATTGGTTATTTGGCCGTTTCTATACCCAGCGACCACACTACTTAACACCCAAAAAAATAAGCGCCATAGAACCTGTTATTAACACCAATCATGCCCAAGGAGGCTTCGAATACTCCGATGCCTATTTGTTTGATAATGATTCTCGCTTTGTGTTTAACTTTATTCGCTCCAGTCTTGATAATGGCTGTGTGGCGGCGAATTATGTGTCTTCGCAAGCGGCTGACTTTACCGACAACCAGTGGAATATTACGGCACAAGATGAAATGAGTGGTGAAATCTTCCCTATTCAAGCAAAAGTGTTAATTAATGCGGCAGGGCCCTTTGTTGATCAATATAATGAAACCACGGAACAATCAACGGATCATCATCATGTGTTTTCTAAAGGTGTGCATCTAATTGTTGACCAAATTACTGCTAGCCAAAAAGTATTAGCTTTTTTTGCTAGTGATGGACGTTTGTTCTTCGTTATTCCTATGGGTCAAAAAACCTGCATTGGCACCACTGATACTCAGGTTGATTCGCCATTAAGCGAAGTGACTGATGGCGATCGTGACTTTATTTTAGATAACGTGAACCAATTGCTAAACTTGCCTAAACCCTTAACTAAAGCCGATATTATTGCCGAGCGCTGTGGCGTGCGTCCCCTAGCTATCGAAAGGGGTAGTGGTGGGGAAGCGGACTGGGTTAAGCTTTCACGTAAACACGCCATCGATGTTAATAAAGCCCAAAAATACATCAGTATTTTTGGCGGTAAGTTAACCGATTGCATCAACGTGGGTGATGAAGTTGCCGAGATCGTAGAAAAATTCGACATTAGCCTTAAAGAATCTGGTATTGCTTGGTATGGCGAATCTACTAACCGAACAAAAGAGCAGTTTCTCACAGCAGCTCGGGGCATCAATCTTGATGCCATGACATGGGCAAATTCGGCCGAGCCCTTATCAGAGCGATTTTGGCGACGTTATGGTGCTAATGCGATGGAACTACTTGCCGCCATAGAACATGATGAAAGCCAAGCAGATCTGTTGATAGAAAGTGCGGAATACACCCGCTGCGAAATTGAATATGCAGCAAGGTATGAAATGATCACTAAGCTTGAAGATTTTCTTCGCCGACGATCCAAAATTTCTTTAGTGGTGCGCCAATCTGACTTGTTGAATGGTAAGGGCCTAAAGGAGGCCTGCAATATATTATTTGGAAGTGAGGCAGAAGAGAAAATGCGGGAGTATGTTGATAACGTTTCTTCTTGAGTTTTAAATGATAGTATTTTATTAGTTGTTAGCTTCATGGCATTTTCTGGCTCCACCGTGGCGTTTAGATCGGCTTTTTGTGCGCACTACCTGAGCAAGCTAGATCCGTAGGCTAATAAAGTTTTCCGGTAGCTTTGGCACAACTCACTCCAGGTTAGCAGCTATTACCTCGAAACGCTTTTCGTATTCTTTGGGCACGCCGTCACAGGCAAGCTCGTCTAGGGCTTCGTATATAATGTCGCTAATCGCGTGCTCAACTTCTATATAGCTTTCCATGCCTAAGACTTGAGAAGCCACCTTGGGTGGTAGCGCCAACAATTTAGCCCTGGCATTAGCTACTTGTCTCTGCCAGGCTAAAATTACCATTTCCAACGGCAATAACTTTCCACGCTGCTGCTCTAGGTCCAATGCAGCCCTTTCAGCTTGCAACCTGGTTAGCTTTGCTCTTTCTTGAGTGTAATCCAGTTCGCCACTTGATCTATTATCTAGCCACCGTTTGAGTGCTGCAATCTCAAAGAAAACTTGTTTGCCGGTTTTAGTGTGTGGGCATCCTTTTCGTCTCCAGTTGTCCAGTGTTGTTAATGAAACATTTAGTTTTTGTGCTGTTTCACTTCTGTTTAGACTCATAGTTGTTTTCTCAAATATATTTTTGTAACTAGGGAAACCTTGCGCTTCTGAAACACCGTCCTTCGGATTGGTGAGTTAGTACCTTTTCGCTATAGGGGGGGTGGAAATGTTGGTCTTTTTGGTCTTTTTAGAATCTTTAGCGGGGGTATGGCTTAAAAGAACCAAAATGACCAAAAGAACCAAAAGAACCAAAATGACCAAAGTAACCAACATTACCAATAAAACCATTATTTACAGGGGGGGTAAAAACACCACTCACGGGTCAACCCCAACAATTAGCGAGACAATATCATCCATAGGGTTGGACAGGCGGGTGTATAATTTTTCATTCTTATCGCCATGCCTTACGGTCCACCTGTGCCCCTTGTCGTAATCTTCGCCTGTCCATTTAAGCAATGCAATTTTAGCGGGCCTGCGCCCGATTGGGGTTTCTCCCGTTACATGATCGAGAATATCTTTGGTGAGCATTTCACGACCGTCTAGCGCTTCTAAAATTGCATCCACGGTGGCTTGGTCGACTCGAATATCTTTGTGCAGTTGGTTTTCTTTGTCGACTGCTTTTGCTTCATCCTTTCCTAATCTGACGATTGAGTTCAACAACTGCTCGTAGGTGCACCCATCAAGCTTGCTGTACTGGAATGCGACCTTTTGAGCTACGTCACCCCGCGCCTTGCGGTTATCAAATATTGCTCTGTATTTGTTATGACCATCAGGGCCGCGACCTTCAATCAAAAACGCACAATCGCAGTCATCCATAATATCGGACGTACCACCCGCCACGCCTTTACCTTCGTCATCTTTATTTTTGTTAGTGTGCGCCAGTGCAATTATGGTGCCACCGGCTCCGACAAACGTCCTGGCTAATTTACCAAACTCCGAGGACGCCTTTTTATCCATTAGGTCGGTAAACTTCTTCAATGTATCTAGAATAATCACTTGCCCCATGGCCTGCTTATCTTTGGTGAGTTGCCCAATTAACTGGATCAACTTATCCGTGTCAAAACCATTGTGGTTAGGTAGCAATACGTTAATTTTATGCGGCTCAAGTAATTCGAGTTTCTCAACCTGCCCCTTGTAATGATCATCCGCATTAACGTAATAAATTTTACTGCCATCAATTTCGCCAGCCTTCACTTGCTGTATGAGCATCCAAAGGGTTAGCAGTGTTTTGCCCCCGTTTGGTGCTGCGTAGAGGGTGGTCCACTGCCCCAGTATGGCAATGCGGTCTAACACGTATTTATCGTCTAGCATTTGTTGCCTCATTTCTGCGGACCTGCCATTCGCTGCATAAGCACTTAATTGTGCTAGCGCGCTAAGTTGAGGCTTTGCCTCCGTTAGCTTGGCTATGTCGATGCTGCTACCTTCGGGCCGCGTTGCTTCACCACTTACCCTGGGGGAATGTAACCCTTCTTGGTATCCACTTTTTAACGTCTTTTCCACTTCACTGGCTGGTAGCCCGCATTGCAAGCCAGCCTTCCTAAGCGCACCGATAGCCACATGGCTGGCCAATTCACCACCGGCGACCAATTGAGCTACTCTAAAGCTCCCTTTATTTAGGTTGCCATTTCTGCTGCCTTCTGTGGTGCTAGCAATGGTTTGGCATTCACCAGCTAAGCCAGCCATAGCCCAAGGCGTTGAGTCGCTAGCGGCTGGTATTGGGGCGGTAAAGTTAAGTGTCGTGTTAGCTGATTTTTCTGGCTCAGCGATTAACTCTAGTAGCCATTCTGGCAACTCCGGCAGCTCTGACAGTTCTGGCGATTTCGTAAATCTGTACACTTTGCCGCTATGATGGATGGATGGTGGCGCAACCACATACCCACCATTGGCGCGTATATCAAATCCATTACCTGGCGCTTGCCTGTTGCGAATCTGTCGGCCTTTTGGGTAAGCAAAATATAGATGGTGCCCTTTGCCTGTGATTACTTTTGGGCCTTGTGGTAATCCGCCCTGGGTAGCCACAAACTTAGCCCAGGTTTGTTCGTCGTCCACATCAACCACGACAAGGTTGTTAATCTCTCCCGTGGCTAGGCCAATATTAAACGCGGTGTCCTTCCAAAAGTTGTGTATTACTTCCTTTGAAATAGTGGCACCCTTAAAGCTATTACCATTGGCGGGCTGCTTGCTTTTCACCTTAACCGGAAAAACATACTTTCCTGCATCAGCGTAGCCTTGCGCCTGGGTCAACATCACACTTTGTGAGCTAGTCATTGGTTGCGCTCCTGTTGTGCGTAAGACTGTCTGTGTGTAAGAAATATGTACGCTGCCTCATACCTTTGGTGCCAGGTATCAACGCCCCAGGGTCCGCTACGATTTTATAGCCATCGTCACGAAGGTTTTCGATAATAGTGGCAATATCAACAATGTGCTTTTCTGAAGTGCAATAGCAAGATAATTCAATGTATTGCGGTATGGCGTTGGGTATCTGCAAAACGTGGCGAACTGCATCTGAAACTATACCCACACGGATACATCCAACATGGCCTCCACCTACTGATATAGGTTGCTCATTTTTGGCTACGCATAAGCTTGTGTTATCATCATGTTTGTACGCATGACTAGGGCTGCTTTCGTTGGAAGTGGCCTTTTTTTTGGTCATTTTTCCACCCTCCTATGCTGTTGTGGTCTGTTGATTAGCAAACTGGTCCATCCACTTTTTCAGCACTATCCGGTCATACACAACCTTTCGGCCGACCTTTCGATAAGTGGGTGCGGGTACGCCTGCCAGCGTGCCAGTTACACGTGCTACACGCATTGTTGATGAGCTAAACCCTAAGTCGAATGCTGCCCCGTGGGTATCACAGTGCGGGCTTAGGTTATTGGAGTGATTAAGGTTACGTTGTTTAGTAATATTCATGGTCGTGCCTCTTGGTTGATGACACCGACAATTACATAGAAATATCAGGTTGTTTTTAAGTGAGAAGTTAGCCCATTTATCTTCAACTTCTCACTTGACGCTATGGCAGCCCTTTAACGACGGGCATGCGAAAGCAAACCTATACAAGCTGAATAAAGGAAAATGTAAGATTATTTTAGATGGAACCTAATATGGAACCGGATTCAAATATTAGCGAACTAAAAATCGATAGTTACTGCTAAGTCATTGATTTATATGGCGCGCCAGGAGGGAGTCGAACCCCCGACCAACAGGATCGGAACCTGCTACTCTATCCAGCTGAGCTACTGG
>Ga0209405_1000960_pt1 | contig 22107 bp, 15 predicted proteins | sample COGITO_mtgs_1105_6_FD_184803 | JGI IMG/M metagenome (GOLD analysis project Ga0209405, IMG submission 184803) | Pelagic marine microbial communities from North Sea - COGITO_mtgs_110516 (SPAdes) (version 2) | ecosystem: Environmental > Aquatic > Marine > Epipelagic ...
CGAAGAAGCGTTTAAAATACTGGTTTGACAAACTAGAAATAGGCCATTGGTGGGACAAAAAAGTAGAAGAACTCTCCAAAGGAATGGCGCAAAAAATTCAGTTTGTAGTCACCGTTTTACACCAACCCAAACTGTTGATTTTTGACGAGCCGTTTTCGGGATTTGACCCCATCAACGCCAATCTTATAAAAGACGAAATTTTGCAATTGAGAGATGAAGGCGCAACCGTTATTTTCTCCACCCACCGAATGGAATCGGTGGAAGAATTGTGTGATCATATCGCCCTAATTCATGAATCCAAAAAAATATTAGATGGCAAACTAAACGACATCAAACGACATTATAAAACAAATTCTTTTGAAGTAGGGCTGCTGACAGACAACAAACGCGCATTAGAACAAATCATTAAATCGAAATTTAAAGTCACTCCAGCAGATTTTAAATCCCTGCATGATGATTTAAAACTGAATATTTCATTAGGGTCAGAAGGGACCTCCAATGATTTATTGACGTTTTTAACGTCGCAAGCACAAGTGCTCCATTTCAATGAATTAATTCCAAATGCGAGTGATATTTTTATTCAAACCATCCAAAATAACAAGTCATGAATCACCTTCCACTAATTATCAAACGTGAGTATCTGACTAAAGTGCGCAACAAATCGTTTATACTCATGACATTTTTGACGCCCCTCATTATGATAGCCCTGTTTTTATTTGTAGGCTATTTGTCGAGTGTCAATAACGATACTGTCCGTACCATCTATGTTTTAGACGAAACGGATTTCCTTTCGGAATCCTTCAAAACTAACGATCAAACAATTTTTAACCACCTTTCTGAAGTTGATTTGGAAACTGCCAAAACACTCGCCAATCAAGAAGGCGCTTATGGCTTGCTTCACATTCCTAACACCCCTTTAGAAACGGTGTCGAGCGCCATTCGGTTTTATTCTGAAGAATCGCCTTCCCTTTCATTTATATCTTCTTTGGAATCGAAAATCGAAAACAAATTATCCGAACTAAAATTACAAAATGAAGGAGTTGATTTAGCACTCATTGAATCCTCTAAAACCAATGTCGAAATCAACCAAGAAAGCTTTGAAGGCGTAAAAACCTCTAAGGTGGGGAGTGTTATGAAATTAATCTTTGGCGGTGCAGCGGGCTATCTGTTATTTATGTTTATCATCATCTATGGAAACATGATTATGCGCAGTGTAATTGAAGAAAAAACCAGCCGTATTATCGAAGTAATTATTTCCTCAGTAAAACCCATCCAACTGATGATGGGGAAAATTATTGGGACCTCTTTAGCAGGAATTACACAAGTTACCACTTGGATTGTTTTAGGTGCTATTTTACTTTTCTCAGCATCTGCCATTTTTGGAGTTGACTTGTCTCAAAGTCCGCAACAAGACATGGTAAATGAAACGCTTTCAAATCCAGAATCCACCGACAAAATTCAAATGATTGTCAATGAATTTAGCGCCCTTCCAATTGGGAATTTAATAGTGGCGTTTATCTTATTTTTTATAGGAGGATATCTGTTGTACAGTTCGTTATATGCGGCCATTGGTGCTGCGGTGGACAACGAAACGGACACCCAACAATTTATGATTCCCGTATTGATACCCTTGATTATAGGGGTTTATGTGGGAGTGTTTACCGTGATTGAAGATCCGCATGGCACCATTTCAACCGTATTTTCATTTATACCATTTACCTCTCCTGTGGTGATGTTGATGCGGATTCCGTTTGGTGTTCCGTTATGGGAACAAATCGCCTCGCTTTTAATTTTGATAATGAGCTTTGTAGTTACAGTATGGTTCGCCGCAAAAATCTACCGTATTGGAATCTTGATGCATGGCAAAAAGCCAACCTATAAAGAACTTTATAAATGGTTGAAATATTAATTTGAATGAAACGTTATTAATGCATACTAAATCAACACCAAATGTCTAGAATTTTAATCATTGAAGATGAAGCCTCCATCCGTCGTGTCCTTGTCAAAATACTGACGGAAGAGAATGCTCAATACCAAGTGTTTGAAGCCGAAGATGGCTTGGTCGGTACCGAAATGATTAAAAAAGACGATTTTGATTTGGTATTGTGTGATATTAAAATGCCCAAAATGGACGGAGTTGAAGTTCTGGAAGCAGTCAAAAAAATCAAACCAGAAATTCCGATGGTGATGATTTCAGGGCATGGCGATTTAGACACGGCTGTGAACACCATGCGCATGGGTGCCTATGATTATATTTCAAAACCACCCGACTTGAACCGTCTGCTGAATACCATTCGAAATGCACTGGACCGCAAACAATTGGTGGTCGAAAATAAACGTCTCAAACGGAAAGTCAGCAAACAATACGAAATGGTTGGTAACAGCCCCGAAATTGAGACCATCAAATCAATTATTGATAAAGTAGCGCCTACCGAAGCACGCGTATTGGTGACAGGACCTAATGGTACTGGAAAAGAATTAGTAGCCCATTGGTTGCACCAAAAAAGTGACCGCGCCAAAGGGCCTATGATTGAAGTGAATTGTGCGGCAATTCCTAGTGAACTAATTGAAAGTGAATTGTTTGGGCATATTAAAGGCGCATTTACAAGCGCTCATAAAGACCGTGCAGGAAAGTTTGAAGCCGCCAATAAAGGGACTATTTTTCTTGATGAAATAGGGGATATGAGCCTCTCCGCGCAAGCAAAAGTATTACGTGCTCTGCAAGAAAGTCGCATCCAACGTGTTGGGAGTGATAAAGACATCAAAGTAGATGTGCGGGTGATTGCTGCTACAAATAAAAACCTTAAAACAGAAATATCAGAAGGACGTTTCCGTGAAGACTTATACCACCGTTTGGCAGTTATTTTAATTAAAGTACCGCCACTAAACGATCGTAGAGATGACATTCCTGTATTGGTCGATTATTTTGCAAATAAAATTGCCTCGGAACAAGGAACCGCTAAAAAGAGTTTTTCGGCAGAAGCGCTTAAATTGCTTAAAGCCTATGATTGGACAGGAAATATCAGGGAGTTAAGAAATGTGGTTGAACGGCTTATTATTCTTGGAGAAGCGGAAGTTACCGTTGCAGATGTCAAAGCATTTGTGAGTAAATAATCAAGTTTTGTGTCAATCTTAACACTAGATTCATTTACATGGCTTAGTTTTACTTTTATAAAATTTAGATTATGAAATACCTAGCACTCATTATTTTCTGTTTTTTAACGCTCGGTTTGAATGCGCAATCCGATGCAGATTATATCAAAACAATCTATAAAAACACCTTAACCAATGGTCAAAGTTACCAATGGTTAGATTATTTATCTAACGAAATTGGAGGCCGTTTATCAGGATCTTTAAATGCCGAATTGGCAGTTGAATATACCAAAGAAGAATTAGAAAAATTAGGCCTCGACCGTGTTTGGTTGCAACCTGTCATGGTGCCAAAATGGGTGCGAGGTACGCCTGAATTTGCCTATATAGAAACGGCGCCTGGGAAAACTATTTCTGTGAATATATGTGCTTTGGGAGGATCGGTTGCTACTCCGCTTCAAGGTGTGAAAGCAGAAGTGATTGAAGTGCAAGGCATAGAAGAATTAAAAGCCTTGGAGCGAAAAGATGTGGAAGGAAAAATCGTATTTTTCAACCGTCCCATGCAAGCCGATTTGATCTTAACTTTTGAAGCCTATAGTGGTTGTGTCGATCAGCGTTACAATGGGGCTGAAGAAGCTGGTAAACTCGGAGCAGTTGCCATGATTGTGCGTTCTATGAATCTCAGAATGGACGATTTGCCTCACACGGGAGCAATGTCTTACGGAGATGCACCTGTATCTAAACGGATTGCTTCGTCAGCGATTAGCACCAATGATGCCGAAATGTTAAGCGGTATGCTAAAGATCGATTCAAGTCTTAAATTATACATCAAACAAAGTTGTCGTCAATTAAAAGATGTGCAGTCTTACAACGTGATTGGCGAAATTACAGGGGCTGAATTTCCAGAGGAAATCATTACCGTCGGCGGACATTTAGATTCGTGGGATTTAGGGGATGGTTCGCATGACGATGGTGCGGGTTGTGTCCAATCTATGGATGTACTGCGCTTATTGAAAATTTCGGGAATTAAACCCAAACGAACGATCAGAGTTGTATTGTTTATGAATGAAGAAAATGGATTAAGAGGTGGTAAAGCGTATGCGAAGGAAGCCACACGAAAAGGGGAGAATCATATTTTTGCCTTAGAAAGTGACTCAGGTGGGTTCACACCTCGAGGCTTCACTTTTGATGGCCCCGATTATAAAGTGGATCAAATCATGCAATGGAAGCCTTTGTTTGAACCCTATCTTATTCATTATTTCAAAAAAGGAGGCAGTGGTGCCGATATTGGTCCCTTAAAAAAAAACACGAATGTGTTGGCAGGATTGCGTCCAGATTCACAACGTTACTTTGACCACCACCATGCGGCGAATGATACTTTTGATGCCGTTAATAAACGTGAATTAGAGTTAGGAGCCGCCACCATGACGTCCTTGGTTTATTTGGTAGATAAATATGGACTGAATACCATAACGAAAATACCACAGTTAAAGGACTAAAGTTTCTTATTTTACTAACTGAAAGATGTACCCAAAAGAAATGTTTCTTTGGTAAAAGAAAAATTCTTGAGAAGCAGAGTCTGCTGTGGATCTAGTAGTTCGTATGTCCGACATATCAATATAGCCTGCTTTAAATTCCGCTTGTACAAAAAAGTGGTCAAACAAAGTTAAATTGACACCCGCCTTAAAAGACAGTCCAAATCCTGCCAAGTGAAATTCATCATTTTGCTCTTTAGAAAGTAAGGTTGAATTGGTTTTTGGGTATAAAATTCCTGCACCAAAAGATTCTAACAGATTCAGTTGTATTTTTTTGGAATTCCATTTTAGATAATCCCCAAGATTATCAACTCTTGAAATCTCAACATTTATATAGTTGAGTCCATCGGTATGTTCAAATTCCAAGAAATCCTCATCAATGTATATAGGTGCATTGTCATACACACCGTTGAATTCTGAGAGTGGATCGTCTAAGTCAATATAACCATCAATCGTGGCGGGTTGTTGCTCTACCATGATGTATTTCATGTGATCGTCTCCTATAGAAATGTTCCAATTGTCATGAAAATAATACCCTATTCTTGCCACGGTTTGCGGAATGGTGATGTTTGTAGGATTTAAATACACGTCTGCATCCCACGGGTTTTGACGGTCTTTGGCAGCCACATCATAGAGTGTAAATTCATAATCGTCCCCTCTAAAGGTGATGTCTGAATAGCTGTATTGTGCTTTATTCCATCCCCAATAAAAATAGAATTTACCTTTATTTTGGGTTTTAAAACTAGTTTCGATGGTGGGTGTTTCCATAGAAATTTCAAGAGGCGTTTCTTGAGAATATCCTTGAATACTGAATCCAAATAATAAGCAAATGAGGAGTGCCTTTTGCATAGGTTCTAAAGGGAATTTATAGTGCGTCTTATGGCGCTTAAGTTGGTAAGTAATTTTTCTAAATGGTCGATGTGAAGCATATTGGCACCATCACTTTTGGCATTGGAAGGGTCAAAATGTGTTTCGATAAATAATCCATCCACATTATTAACAATGCCTGCGCGGGCAATGGTTTCAATCATATCTGGACGACCACCGGTCACGCCACTTGTTTGGTTGGGTTGTTGTAGCGAGTGTGTCACGTCCAAAACAGTAGGTGCAAAAGCACGCATTGTTGGAATGCCACGGAAATCAACAATCATATCTTGATAGCCAAACATGGTGCCACGATCGGTAATCCATGCCTTTTCGTTTCCAGCATCTTTCACTTTTTGAACGGCATGTTTCATGGCTTCGGGACTCATAAATTGCCCTTTTTTTAAATTCACAACTTTTCCTGTTTGAGCCGCTGCGACTACAAGGTCGGTTTGTCTTACTAGAAACGCAGGGATTTGTAATACATCTACATACTGAGCTGCCAAGGCTGCATCCGATACTTCATGAATATCGGTGACGGTTGGGATGTCAAAAGTTTCGGAAACTTTTCTAAGAATTTTCAAGGCTTTTTCATCACCGATTCCTGTAAAGCTATCAATTCGACTGCGGTTTGCTTTCTTAAAACTGCCTTTAAAAATGTAAGGAATTTTTAAGTCATCAGTAATTTTACACACTTTTTCTGCAATTTGAAGCGCCATTGTTTCGCTTTCAATCGCACAAGGTCCTGCTAACAGGAAAAAATTGTCCGAAGTTGTATGTTTTAATTTTGGAATATCTTGAAGATTCATTGCTGTAAATTTATGCTGCAAATATAATCAAAATTAAAAGGTGTTTTAAAATTAATAAGCAGTACTAAAGTAAGAAAATTAAATGTAACTTTGCACGCTTAAAACAAGGCACTTATGGCTAATGTAAAAAATATCGCAATTATTGCACACGTCGATCACGGAAAAACAACCTTGGTTGATAAAATCATGTATCACTGTCAACTGTTTCGTGAGAACCAAAATACAGGTGATTTAATTCTGGATAATAACGATCTTGAACGTGAGAGAGGTATTACGATCACAGCTAAAAATGTTTCCGTCATATATAAAGATACCAAAATCAATATTATTGATACGCCTGGTCACGCCGATTTTGGTGGTGAAGTAGAGCGTGTATTGAACATGGCAGATGGTGTGTTGTTGTTGGTAGATGCTTTTGAAGGCCCTATGCCTCAAACGCGTTTTGTGTTACAGAAAGCAATTGACCTTGGTTTAAAGCCTTGTGTAGTGATTAATAAAGTCGACAAAGAAAACTGTACTCCAGATGAGGTACACGAAAAAGTGTTTGACTTGATGTTTGAATTAGGAGCAGAAGAGTGGCAGTTAGATTTCCCAACGGTATATGGATCCGCCAAAAACAATTGGATGAACCACGATTGGAAAGACGAAATAGATAATATAGAGCCTTTATTAGATATGGTGATTGAACACATTCCTTCGCCAAAAATTCCTGAAGGAAATACCCAGATGTTAATTACATCTTTAGATTTTTCATCCTTTACAGGTCGAATTGCCATTGGTAGATTGACGCGTGGTGAATTGAAAACAGGACAGCAAATTTCGTTGGTAAAACGTGATGGAAGCATCGTGAAGTCCAGAATAAAAGAACTTCATGTATTTGAAGGTTTAGGTAGAAAGAAGATTGAAGAAGTTCAAACGGGTGATATTTGTGCCATTGTGGGCTTAGAAGGCTTTGAAATTGGAGATACGGTAGCGGATCTTGAAAACCCAGAAGGGTTAAAAACGATTGCTATTGATGAGCCAACAATGAGTATGTTGTTTACAATTAACGATTCTCCTTTCTTTGGGAAAGATGGAAAGTTTGTAACCTCAAGACATATTAGAGAGCGCCTGGATAAAGAATTAGAAAAGAATTTAGCACTACGCGTGAATGCAACGGATAGTGCCGATAAATTTATGGTATTTGGAAGAGGTGTTTTACACTTATCTGTACTTATCGAAACGATGCGTCGTGAGGGGTATGAATTACAAATCGGACAGCCACAAGTAATTATCAAAGTCATTGACGGCGTTAAATGCGAACCAGTTGAAGAAATGACGATTGATTTACCAGAATCTGTTTCAGGTAAAGCGATTGAAATGGTAACGATGCGTAAAGGTGAAATGCTCAGTATGGAAGCGAAAGGCGATCGTATGGTGTGTGAGTTTTTAATTCCATCTAGAGGGATTATCGGAATGCGTAATCAACTCTTGACGGCTACAGCTGGTGAGGCGATTATGGCACACAGATTTAAAGAATACCAGCCACTTAAAGGTGGAATTCCAGAACGTCAAAATGGATCCTTAGTTTCTATGGAATTAGGTCAAGCCATTCCTTATTCTATTGATAAATTACAAGATAGAGGTAAGTTTTTTGTAGATCCAGGCGAAAGCATTTACGAAGGTCAAGTGATCGGCGAAAATTCTCGTGGAGACGATATGGCTATTAATATTACAAAAACTAAAAAGTTAAGTAATGTCCGTAGCTCTGGTGCAGATGATAAAGCTAAGATTGTTCCAGCAATTAAATTCTCTTTAGAAGAAGCTTTAGAATACATTCAAAAAGATGAGTACGTAGAAGTAACGCCTAAGTCGTTAAGGTTACGTAAGATATACCTTACTGAAGTTGACCGTAAGCGCAACAAAATCATATAATGAATTTTTTAGAAACTCACGCGACTGAATTCGTAGGTTATTTAGCAATGCTGTTGTTATTGATTTCTTTTTTGATGAAAGATATCAGACGCTTACGGAAGCTAAACACGGTCGCCTGCGCGTTGTTTGTTGCCTATGGTTTTATGTTAGCAACCTCTTGGCCGATTATTATTTCCAATGCATCTATCATGGGAATTAATATATATTACCTGTTTTTGAAGAAAAATTAGTATTTTCACACGATTAACTAACTTGTCATATAAGAATTTAGTGGGCCTAATGTGCTGCACTAATATTCAATGTTAGTTATCGTGTGTTATATTAATAGTTCTAATGAGCCAATTTGAAGTTACCTAAATTCATACGTAATAATTTAATTCTAAAGATCACTTCACTCAATTCATTGGTTGTGGGGGCGCGACTTTTGATGTCGTTAGTCGTTCAGAAATTGTTGGCGGAGTACACAGGACAAGCGGGGATTGCCAAAGTAGGGCAGTTGCGCAACATCTCCTCGATACTCATGAGTCTCACGTCTCTGGGAACCTTTAACGGCGTTGTGAAGTATGTTTCAGAGTATAAGTCCGATCAAAAAAACTTACTCAAATTATTTTCAACCTTATATGTTTTTAGTTTCACGGCAAGTGTCGTGTTATTTTTTATACTGTTTTTTGGAGCCTCTTATTTCTCTCATAAATTATTTTTATCAGATACGTATGCCGTTGTTTTTAAATTGATGGCTGTTGCGGTTCCTTTTATTTCAATGAATCGAATTTTTAGTGGGGTTATAAACGGAATTTCGGACTATAAGAAACACACTAAAATTGAGTTTATTTCTCATTTTCTTGCAGCAGTTTTGTTGCTCGTCAGCCTTTATTTCTACTCCTTAAAAGGGGTGTTAGTAGCCATTGCACTGACGCCGATTATTCAGTTTGCAGTGCTAATAATTATCTTTGGAAAACTTTTAAAAGACTATGTTGATTTCAAATCAATCACCTTTAAAATTCCTTTTTTAAAGCAGCTTTTAGGGTTTACGGCCATGTCTTTTGTAGCAACGGTACTTTCAAATTACGTTGAAATTGATTTAAGAACACTCATTTTAGATAGAATTAGTGAAGCTGAAGCGGGCTCATGGACGGCAATGAACTCCATTTCAAAAATTTATATGCAATTTTTAATTGCAATTTTCTCTCTCTATATTTTACCCAAGTACGCAACTATTAATACCTCATTTGAGTTTAGAATAGAAATAAAAAAAATTTATACATCATTAGTACCACTTGTTTTTATAGGGATGGTTTTAGTGTATGTCTTAAGAAATGTATTAATCGAAGTTATTTTTACAGACGCTTTTATGGGAATGGCTATTTTATTTAAATGGCAATTGGCAGGGGATTTTGTTCGCTTTATTGCGAATGTATTATCCTACCAGTTTTTAGCTAAAAAACAAATCAAATATTTTGTATCGACACAACTGATTGGATTGGCTATGTATTATGTTTTTGGCAGATACTATTTAAGTTCCTTTGGTACCGAAGGGGTTGTAATGGCTCTATTTGTTAGTAATTTAATATATTTAGGAATTGTATTTTTTGTTTTAAGAAATACCTTTTTTGGAAAAAACAGAGATATATAAAAGGATAGGAGCGGAAATGTTTAATCAAACAGAAATGACTAATTTTAAAATTACAAAAAAAATCTTTTATCAGTTTTTGATACCTGTTTTTGTTGCTGTGATTTTTGAGCTTATCTATAAAGAATTTGAAGTTTCAACAGTTTATAATTTTCTAGAAAATAGTTTATTTTCTATTCTATTAGTAAGCCCCGTTTATTTTATTGTGAATCGTAAAATCCAGCTAGGATATACATCACTCACGTTTCTTCTATTTTGTTTTGCAATTTATTTTGAAACGGTTTACTACTACTTTTTTGAAGCCTATTTAAGTGCATCTTCACTATTTGTGGTATTAGATTCAAACAGTTCAGAAGCAGCAGAATTCCTTAATTTTTATGTCGATCATAAAGTCATCATCTTTTCCGTTTTGATGCTGGTCGTGATTGCAACATCGCTTATAAGGTTTAAAATCATTCTGACTCCTTTTAATAAATCATCAACACGGACGAGGGTTAAGGTGTCAATTTATATGTTGGTTATATTAGCATTCCTTAAGTTCTCTGGACTAATCGTTTACAACCTTGCTTATTTAATACTAAAATCTTCGAAAGAGTACACAGTAGAATCCAATAAACTTGGCGCCTATAAAACAAATAAAACTGGAAATTTCACCAATGTCTCTCGACTGGACAACCAAGAGAAAGAGGTTTATGTGATGATTTTAGGAGAATCGACCACCCGTTCGCATTTTAGCTTGTATGATTATTACAGACCGACAACACCCAAACTAAATTCTTTAAAAGAGGAGCTGTCTATTTACAATGATGTCATCAGTCCACATGCACATTCGATTGCTTCCATCACTAAAATACTCACACTTGGGAATTATGAATATCCAGATAAAATTGGGGATGGCTCTATTATTCAACTCGCAAATAAGGCAAACTTTGAAACTGTATGGTTGTCCAATCAGAGACCCATTGGAATCTATGAAAGTCTAGTCACCAAAATTGCTTTATCCTCCGAAAAAAGTAAATTTCTCACCACCACATTTGGTGTCCATAATAAAGTAAAAGATGCCGAGCTTTTACCTGAATTAGAAACCATTCTGTCGGACGATTCCTCTTCCAAAAAATTTATCATCATTCATCTTATGGGAACACATGTTAGCTATGCCAACAGGTATCCCGACACTTTCAATAAATTTAAAGACACCCCCTTAAGTAATTATAAATCTGATGAAATATCCAAAATAATTAACCACTATGATAATGCAGTGCTGTACACTGACTTTGTGGTTTCTGAAATCATCCAAAAAATTAAAGCTCTAAACACCAAAAGTTTTGTGTTATATATGTCAGACCATGGGGAAGAATTATTTAAAGATCACAACATGGCAGGTCACAATGAGGATGTTGGGACAAAAGACATGTATGATGTTCCTTTTTTATTATGGCAGTCTGCCACTTATAAGAAACAAAAGCAGCTTACAGTCGACGAGAATAGATCCTATATGCTTGACGATTTGTTTCATGGGCTTGCAGATCTATTAGATATTTCAGCTCACGAAGTTGAGCCCGAACGAAGTATTTTTAACGATTCCTTCAAAAGCCGAAAAAGAATCATTTTAGAGTCTTCAGAATATGACACGTATTTTAATTTAGATTAAATTTGAAAACAACTATTATATTATGAATCTCAGTAAAATCTCATTTAAATTTTGAGTTCTTCAAACACTGCAAAAAAAAAGATATGCATTGTCACCTCTTCTTTAGGGAAGGGGGGCGCCGAAAAATCGTCTGCAGTATTGTCAATTTTGTTGGACAAGTTAGGTTATGAGGTTCATGTCATCAGTATTCTTAATCGTATAGATTATGACTATAAAGGAACGTTGTTAAATTTAGGAGCCTTAAAAGATAAGGATGCTTCTTTTTTTGGAACACTAAAAAGGTTCACCGTTTTTTTAAATTATCTAAGATCACATAACTTTGATTTTATTATTGATAGCAGATCACGACCGAGTATTCTCAAACAATTCTTAATAAACAAAGTACTCTATGTCAATGAAAAAGTAATTTTTATAGTTCATAGTGCGTTCCTCAAAAATTACATTCCTGATAATAAATTTATTGCAAAGTACTTATACAGTAATGCATTCAAATTTGTAACGGTCTCAAAGACTATAAAAACGAAGCTTACAAACAAGTATCATTTTGAAAATGTAAAAGCCATTCATAATGCTGTTGATAAACCTCAGATGACTGCTCTCACGGAATCTTTACTGCTTCCAGAAAACTTCATGCTATTCTTTGGTAGAATTGAAGATGAAGTAAAAAACCTGACATTGCTAATTGATAGCTACAAACAGTCCGATTTAATAGATAACAAGATAAAATTGGTTATTCTTGGGGATGGAAATGACAAACTAAAATTAGAGAAAAAAGTGCAAGTATTGAACTTGTCGGAACATATAATATTTTTCTCATACACCAAAAACCCGTATCCAATTGTTAGTAAAGCCATGTGTACTGTGCTTTCGAGTCATTACGAAGGATTTCCCACTATGCTTGTTGAAAGCCTGTCTTTGGGGACTCCAGTCATTTCTGTAAACTGTGAATCTGGTCCCTCTGAGATTATTTTAGACACACATAATGGACTCTTAGTTGACAATCATAATCCTGATTTAATGGCTGAGGCGATGAATCGTTTTGTAACGGATAAAGAACTCTATAACCAATGTAAGAAGAACGCTAAAAATAGTGTTGAGAAATTTTCTATTGAAAACATATCTATGGACTGGAAGCGACTTATCGAAAACCTATCTTAGGTAACCTCTTTAAATCACCATTTTTTAAACGGCGATAGATAGATATTACAACGTAATAAAGCGTTTTGTAACTGTTTAAGAATACCAACAATAACGGAAGGTGTATTCAATAAAAAGCATTGACTGTAATTAAGATTCAAAGGATCAATCTCATTTTTTAAGTGCGTATAACTACCAAAATCACCCGCAACTTTTCTTTCAATAGCCACTGAGAATCGATTCAAATCCATGTATTTTTTAAAGGATGTACTGGAAGTGTCCTCATCTTTAAAATTCTCAAATAATTTCATGCGATCGATGCGATTGGACGAGTACGACAAATGATATTGAGGGTCTAAAATAATTTTATGTGCACTGGGAACAGCAGAGAATGCAACAGCTTCTTTGAGTGCAATACGAATCCATAAATCGGTATCTTGTCCTGAGCGCATATCTTCATCAAACCCTCCAATTTCACGTAACGTTTTTTTGGGAATTAAAACAGCAGAAGTCCACGCAATACTATCCATGGTGGAAGCTAAGAAATAATCGTCGATCACTCCAAAATGATCCGTAGATACCCCATTAAAATGGGCATTCATTTTTTTGCCATTAAAGAATCGTTTGTAATAGGCTGTGGCGTATAATCCACAACTAGGGAAGTTCGTGTATAAGCTGTATAAGTTTTCTAAATGGTTGGATTCCCACAAATCATCGGCATCTAAAAATGCGATTAAATCTGAAGTTGATTTAGAAACACCATAATTTCTTGCATGAGACACCCCTTTATTTTCAGTCGTGTAAAGTTTGATACGCTCGTCATCAAAAGAATTTACGATGTCAAGACTGCCATCAGTACAACCATCATTAATTAAGAAGACCTCAAAATCCGAAAACGTCTGATTCAGAACGCTTAAAAGTGTTTTCTTAATAAAGTGTTCTTTATTAAATAACGGAATGATTACGGATATGGATGCCATTATTCGTTTTTACTGATATAACAAAGGTAGCTTAGTTTGTATAAATCAAAAATGAACAACGATGGTTTTTTGGATAATAAATTTGTTTCAAATGAATTTTTAAAAACAGGGAACAACAATGCAAGTAAAAAGTTAACTCCAATTTTTTTGCAGTTATGAAACGTTCGAATAATACGTGTATATTCTATATGTATCAAATTATTTTTCGCCAAACTAAGAGAGGCTTTTACGCCTTTCAATGATTTTTTCAAATAGATTTCACTACTCTCTAAACCAAGGTGATAAATGGGATTGTTAATATGAGAAATGGCGATATCATTTTCTTTTAAGTTAAAAGAGAATAGTAGATCTTCATGAGCATCAAGTGAGATTTCTTCATTAAAATTCACGCTATTAAAGATGTCTTTTTTAATTAAAAAATTGCAGGAAAGAAAACTCAAGTAAACCGATTTTTTCCTTTCGTTTAAAGGAACAACTTCACGTTTTCTTCCAAAAACCCAGCGAAGCATTTCTTCATTGTTTGGCTTTTTGTCTTGGTAATTGACCCCTCCAAATATTAATTGTGTCGATTCTGTAAATGCAGTGATATAATTCGAGATAAAATCATCTTTCACAGGAATCACATCGGCGTCTAAAAATAATAATAAATCATAGTTCGCTTCTTTTGCCAATAGGTTTCGAATCGCACTTCTCCCAATATTAGAATCTAAAACTTTATAGGTCGTATTTTTCAATTCATCTATGGACTTATTAGCAGCGATGATCTCAAGGTTTGTGGAACCATCATCATAGCAAAGAATCTCAAAATCGATTTTACAAGCTGTGGATTGGGCGTGGAGTTCGGCTACCAAGGCCTCAATATTGTAATTATATGTTGGAATAAGTATAGAGAGCATTCTTAGTTTTTACGTTGTACAACTTCAAAGACTTTCGTGTCTTCACATTTGAGTGTTTTACTTGGGTATTTCAAAATCAAAGCATAATCATGGGTTGCCATAAAAATAGTATGTCCTTTTTTATTGAGTTCTAAAAGGACTTCCATCACTTCCACACTGGTTTGTGGGTCTAAATTCCCCGTCGGTTCATCGGCTAAAATTAACTTCGGATCGTTTAACAGTGCTCTGGCAATTGCCACCCGTTGTTGTTCACCACCCGAAAGTTCATACGGAAATTTAGTGCCTTTTGTCTGCATATTAACCTTTGTCAGAACCGCTTCAATCTTGGCGTTTATTAATGCTTTGTCTTTCCAGCCTGTAGCCTTTAAAACAAATTCTAGGTTGCCATTAATGCTGAGTTCGTTTAGAAGCTTAAAATCTTGAAACACCACGCCTAATTTTCGTCTCAAAAAAGGAATTTCTTTTTCTTTCAAGGTTTTTAAATCAAACTCCACGATAGATCCCGCGCCATTAGTCAATTTCAAATCGCCATAAAGCGTTTTTAAAAAACTACTCTTTCCAGAGCCTGTCTTCCCAATTAAATATACAAATTCGCCCTCTTTGACATCCACATTAACCTCACTTAAGATTAAGTTGTCATTTTGAAAAATGGAAACGTTCTCTAATTTTAATACCGAATTTGACATGTATGTACCCTAAAATTTAATTTTTTATAAAAGTATTACTATTTACTTCAATTATCAAACATCACTTGGATTAAACGGGTTTCTTTTAGTTATATTTTAAGGAACTTATAATTTAGCCAATTTTTTTCCGTTATCCACTTGATATATTTTATCTTTGAATGTAATAAAATGCCTTCCGTATATGACCTCTATAAAATGTTTAGTTCGACTTGTTTTTTTGTGTTTCTTTTGTGTTGGATTTGCACAACAATCGGCGGTATATACCAATGAAGCTGTCAATTTTCAATCCGCATTAGCACTCTATAACACCCAGCAATATCAATCTGCACAACTGCTTTTTAATTCTGTAGAATTAAATGCTTCGGATACTTTTTTAAAATCGAATGCCGCCTATTACAATGCCAATTGTGCCGTGCGATTGAATCAGCCAAACGCTGAATTACTCGTAGAATCTTTTGTGAAGCATTACCCTTCTAGTACCAAACGCAATTCTGCCTTTTTTGAAGTGGCTAATTATTATTTTGAAAATGCCAAATACTCTTATGCCCGTAAATGGTTTGAAAAAGTGGACCGCGCTTCCATCTCAAAATCAAATATGGAGTCGTTCTATTTTAAATATGGATACAGTTTGTATGCCACCAAAAAATATAAAGCTGCTAAATCTTACTTAAAGAAAGTTGAAATGTCTAAAACCTATGGCTCCCAAGCCAAATATTACATTGGTTTTATGGCGTATGAAGGCGATGATTACGATCAAGCGACCGAATATTTTAAGCAAGTAGAACAGACCGAAGCCTATAAAAATAACCTATCCTATTACCAAGCCGATTTGAATTTCAAATTAGGGAAATTCGCAAAAGCCATCGAGTTGGCGACTGCACAGTTAGAAAAAAGTTCATCAAAAGAAGTGTCAGAACTTTCTAAAATTATTGGTGAAAGTTATTTCAACCTTCAAAAATATTCCGAAGCCATTCCCTTTTTAAAAGCTTATAAAGGAAAAAAAGGCCGTTGGAATCATACCGATTATTACCAATTGGGCTATGCGTTTTATAAACAAAACGATTATCAACAAGCGATTAATGAATTTAATAAAATCATAGAAGGCTCCAATGCCATTGCACAAAATGCCTATTATCATTTAGCGGAAAGTTATGTCAATCTAAACAAAAAACAAGAAGCTTTGAATGCGTTCCGGAATGCCTCTGAAATGGATTTCAGTCCCAACATTCAAGAAGATGCTTGGCTGAATTATGCCAAACTCAGTTATGATATTGGCAATCCGTATCAGTCCACTCCTGAAGTTCTTACCGAATTTTTGAACCTTTATCCAAAATCAGCTTTTAAAATTGAGGTGGAAACTTTATTGATTGACTCCTATATAAGTTCCAATAATTTTAAAGAAGCACTTGAGTTATTAGAAAACAAATCGCGTGCAGCTCATAAAGAAGCCTACCAAAAAGTTGCTTTTTTTAGAGCTTTAGAATTGTATAACAAAGCCAAATACTCTGATGCTAAGGAGCTGTTGAGTCGTTCGTTGTCAACTGCTATAAACCCAGTGTTTAAAGCAAGAGCCACCTATTGGAAAGCCGAAACAAACTATCAATTGTCAAATTTCAACGAAGCATTGGATGGATTTTCGGACTTTAAAAACAATACTGAAAGTGCCCAACTTGATGAGTTTAAGAATTTAGAATACAATCTAGCTTATACCTATTTTAAACAAAAAAAATATGCATTAGCCATCAAAGCCTATCAGTCTTTTATCTCAACACAACCTAAAAACTTGGTTTTATTAAGTGATTCATTTTTGAGATTGGGCGATTCTTATTTTGTAACCACCCAATACAGTCCTGCGATTGATGCGTATCAAGAAGCGTTAAAACTTGGTAAAATTGAATTGGATTATGCCACTTTCCAAATAGCCGTTAGTCATGGGTATCTAGGTCAGATATCAGATAAAATCACAGGTCTAAATAAAGTGATGAAATTTAAAAAATCGAACTTAAAAGATCAAGCCCTGTTTGAATTGGCAAACACCTATGTCAATCAAGGAACTCCAGAGAAAGCTCTTCCATATTACAGTCAATTAATCAGTGATTTTTCGTCGAGTGCATTGGTGTCCAAAGCCTTGTTACGAAAAGGGTTGATGTTGTACAACAGAGGGGATACACAAGCAGCACTTCAAAACTTAAACAAGGTAGCCGTCAACTATCCATCCACACCCGAAGCGTTTCAAGCCATCAGCTCTTCGCGCTCTATTTATATTGATTTAGGTCAAGTGGATGCTTATGCCGCATGGGTTCAAACCTTGGAATATGTTGGGGTCACGGATAGCGAATTGGACGATGCCACGTACGAAGCCGCCGAAAAACAATACTTAGATAATAACACTTCGAAAGCCATCGATTTGTTTAACGGCTATATTGCGCGTTTCCCAACAGGAAAGCAACTCATAAAAGCTCATTTTTATCTCGCAGAATTGTATTATAAGAGTGATTTGTCTGAGAACGCACTACCACATTATACGTTTGTTTATGAACAATCCACGAATGAATTTACAGAAGTCTCTTTGTTAAAGTCATCTGAAATCGTATTGGCATCCAACACATACGAAACCGCATTATCTTTATTATCGCGATTAGAATTGGAAGCCAATAATCCTCAAAATAGGCTGTATGCACAGTCCAACTTAATGAAAACCTATTTTCAATTAGAAGATTACGATGCTGCCATTCGTTATGCTGAATTTATTCTCGATAATTCTAAAACAGATGCCTATATAAAAAGTGATGCCTACATTATCATTGCGCGTGCTGCTATGAAAACCGATGATGAAACCAAAGCACGTTCAGCCTATGCGCAGGTAAAAACCATTGCCACGGGCGAGATGGGGGCAGAAGCACAGTATTTTGAAACCTACTTTAAGTATGTGGATGGAAACAATGAAGCTTCTAATGAGAGCGTTCAAGTATTGATTAAAAATTTCTCTAGCTATAAATATTATGCCTCCAAAGGGCTGATTATTATGGCCAAGAATTTCAAGGCACTAGACGATGTTTTTCAAGCCACCTATATCTTAGAAAATGTGATTCAAAATTTTGCAGAATTTAAGGAGGTCGCTGCTGAAGCCCAAGTCGAATTGGAACGCATCAAAACAGAAGCCGCTAAAACAAATGCATCTATTGAAGTAGATACTGAAAATGAAAACTAATTATATGACTATTAGATTAAAAAAACACCTGTGTTTAGTATCCGTTTTGATGGTGATGTTTCATGCAAATCATTTAAAAGCGCAAACCCCACAGTCTCGTTCTCAAGATACGATTGACACACAAGTGGTCAACATAGTAAAGCCTTACACCCCAAAAATATCGGATGCTTTTAAGCTGAAGCAAACCCCACGTATGGGTGTTTCTGACACCCCTCAAAAATCGGTGAAGTACACTATTTTTTCTATCCCTGTTGCTTCTACTTTTACACCAGCTAAAGGCACTTCAGTCAGATTAGATAAACTAAAAAAAGAAAAATTATTTCAAAACTATGCCTCTTTAGGCTATGGAAATTATGGAACAATTTTAGGAAACTTATACCTCAATCACCGCCTCGGTCGTGGAGAACGCATTGGTGGTTATATAGAACACCACTCCTCGCAAGGAGGTATTGATGGATTACAATTTGAAGATGGTTTTTCAAACAGCAGTGCTCAAATTAATTATGTCAAAAGTTTAAAGGCTTTTGTTTGGAACACGGATGCAGCCTTTCAACGGCAAGCCGTAAATTGGTATGGACTTCCATTTGAAACAACATTAGCTCTTGATCCAAAACAAGTCTATTCGACCATAGAATTGGGCAGCGATGTGCAGTTTACTAAGGGCGTTCTTCGAAGTGGAGACATTCACTTACGTCGATTTTCAGATGCTTATGACTCGCAAGAATATCATCTTACAGGCGAAACGAATTTTCAATTTGATGTGCTTGACAGTCCAATTAATTCTAGTATCAAAATGGATTATTTAAAAGGAAGTTTTGCTAAAAACTATAATGGATTAGACACGCAAAATTATGGGAATATTCAAATTTCAGTAGCGCCTAGCTATCAATACGTACAAGATGATCTCACCGTTTTAGTAGGATTTAAAGCCTATTATTTGATGGATTCTGAACAAAATAAAAACGATTTTTATATCTATCCCAATGTAGAAGCCAGTTATGCTGTTGTCAATTCAATTGTAGTGGCTTACGCTGGAATTAAAGGCGATTTATATCAAAACACCTATTACGATTTTGCTCAAATAAATCCATTTGTGTCGCCAACTTTAGACATTCGTCCAAGTTCAACCCCTTATAAAGTGTTTGTGGGTACCAAAGGAAAACTCTCTCAAAGCATTGGATATGATGTAAAAGGAAGCTTCGCTCGTGAACAAAACAAAGCTCTTTTTAGAACGCATTCCATTCAAAATTTTTCAGCACCTAATAATTACAATCAAGGAAATTCGTTTGGAGTTGTGTATGATGATGTCGATGTGATTAATATTTCAGGTGCCTTAGAAATTGATATGGGTCAAAAACTAAACGTCCGTCTGAAAGGCGATCTTTATAAATATACCAGTGATGCAGAACCCACCGCTTGGAACTTACCAGAATTTGAAGCCTCTCTATTCTTAGACTATCAGCTTTCTGATAAATTATCAATGGCTGCCAATCTATTTTATTGGGGATCAAGACAAGACACCACTAACTTTGAAGGGCTGTTCATTCCTGAGCCGATTACTCCCAACGTCACTCTCGACGCTTTTTTAGATGCTAATTTTCAGGTTTCCTATGAAATCACCAACCAATTTGGAGCCTTCGTAAAAGTCAATAATATAGCGAATAACAGCTACAACCGTTGGAACCATTATCCGGTTCAAGGATTTCAGATTTTAGGAGGCGTGAGTTATAAATTTGATTTTTAATTGACCGTAAGTTTCGCGAGGAAATCAAAATGAGGGCCTTCTTCAACCAATTCACATGTGAGTCCCGCCTGATTGCAGGCTATTTTTAGATGTTCAAAATCGAGATACATCCAGCTAAAGGTGGCTTCTTCTCCTTTATAGCGCACTGTATAATCCAGTTCGCCATAATAATCTTTATTGGTATCCATCCAATACCCACCATCTTCATCTTGATACATATATTTTATATCCGAAGAATCAATTAGAATTTGACCTCCCGGTTTGAGAAGTGTTTTAAGATGGCTCAACACCAAAGGCGTATGTGCCAAGGATTGAAATATCCCAGAACCATTCATCAGTAAAATCAAGGTATCAAAAGACGCGGTTTCGTTCATAACATCTAAAACCTGTGCATTTTTCAAACCTCTCAATTGACAGGCTTTGATGGCCCCTTCAGAAATATCGATGGATTTCACGTCCAGCCCTTTGGATGTTAAATAGAGACTGTGACTTCCTGCGCCACAGCCCACGTCCAAAACACTTCCTTTAGACAGCTTTAAAGCTGTTTTTTCCAAGGCAGGCATCTCGGGGAAATCTCTAAATAAATAGGGGAGTGGTAAGCTGTCTTCTTCCGAAATACTCGTCGAAGTGATGAGGTCTTCTGTGTGGTTTCCTTCTTGATAATCCAAAATGGCAGTTCCAAAAACATCGTTCATATCGGGGTTTTTTAAATGGGTATTTAAATTAAATCCAGAATTCTTGCGAATCCTTTTAAATCGAGACAAAGATAAGAAAAAGGGATGAAGTGGGTTTTTCTCAAGCCTTAGAAATTTTTATATCCAGCTCATAAAAAAACAATTGCATTCTAATAAGTTATATTTGTAACTAGGATTGATTGCCTATTGCAATAATTCTTCACTATTCATGGAACAACTCACACAACTGACGGCGGATTTTTCGAGTGCCGTATGGGGATTGCCTTTACTGATTCTTCTTATTGGTGGCGGATTGTATTTACTCATTCGTTCAAGATTTGAAACATTTCGACTTATTGGTCATGCGTTTCAAGTGCTAAGCGGCAGATACGACGATCCAAACGACCTTGGGCAAATCAGTCATTTCCAAGCCTTAACAACTGCTTTGTCTTCCACTATTGGTATGGGGAATATTGCAGGAGTTGCAGTTGCTATTTCCATTGGTGGGCCCGGTGCTATTTTTTGGATGTGGGTGAGTGCAATCGTTGGTATGTCCACAAAGTTTTTCACGTCCACCTTGGCAATTATGTTTAGAGGAAAAGACAGTGCAGGTGTATTGCAAGGAGGTCCCATGTATTTTATTATGGAAGGCTTAGGAAAATCGTGGAAACCTTTGGCCATCATGTTCAGTATTTGTGGGTTGGTAGGCGCGTTACCCGTATTTAATGTGAATCAATTGACGCAGGCGATCAATGATATTTTGTTAACACCAAATGGCGTTGAAGTAGGGCTTACATCTAATTTAACAATCGGATTGGTATTGGTGAGTTTGACCGCGGTTGTCATTCTTGGTGGTATCGGGCGCATCAGTAAAATAGCTTCTAAAATGGTGCCTTCTATGGTGTTGTTGTATTTTGTTGCCGTACTGATTATCTTAACAGTAAATATAGAAGTCGTTCCTAAATATTTAGCCATGATTTTCACCGATGCATTTGCTGCGGACAACTTTAAAGGCGATGCCTTTTTTGGTGGCCTTGTTGGCGGATTGATATTATTAGGCGTGAAGCGTGGTGCTTTTTCAAACGAAGCCGGTATTGGAACGGCTCCTTTAGCACATGGTGCTGCCAAAACAAATGAACCCGTTCGTGAAGGTTTGGTAGCCATGTTAGGCCCCGCCATCGATACCTTATTGGTGTGTACGCTTACTGCCTTAGCGATTTTGGTCACCGGTGTGTGGGAAACGTCCTCTGACAATGGGGTGAGTTTAACCGCTGCCGCTTTTGGAA
>Ga0209405_1000986_pt1 | contig 21816 bp, 16 predicted proteins | sample COGITO_mtgs_1105_6_FD_184803 | JGI IMG/M metagenome (GOLD analysis project Ga0209405, IMG submission 184803) | Pelagic marine microbial communities from North Sea - COGITO_mtgs_110516 (SPAdes) (version 2) | ecosystem: Environmental > Aquatic > Marine > Epipelagic ...
AACAAAAAAGGGGTCACCTACGATTGCCTTTGAATTATCAATTTTATGATCCTTCATTTTGATAAGTTAAAAAAATCAATTGCATACACGAAACGTTTTCTTTGTGACTTTTATAAAGGGGAAAGAATTTAGCAAAATGTTTATTGTAATTGATTCTATTATTTCTAAGTCAGCTGAGATTAGACGAAAGTATGAAAGAGAAGAAATACAAGATGTTTTGTTCCTGGATAATTTAATTTTAATAGAGGAAAATGAGCTATTACTTGCGGTTTTTAAAACAGTAAAAAAAATAACTTATTGTAATGAATGCATTCCAAAGTAAATATGCATTAATTTTTCATTGTTTTTTAGTTCATTTGAAAACCACTCCGCGATTGATTTTACTGGGGTTTTCCTTTGGTTGTATGTGCTTATCATTTTTAATAAAATTTAAGGATCAAACCCATTAAAAGTTCCATTGAAAACAATGAAAATCATGGTCAAAAAAAGAATTTAATTCTATTATACTAGAAAAGAACATTTGCTAAATAACTATTCCCTAGATTAGCATAAAAAAATTGCTAAAATCTTTAATTCATTTAGATTTAAAAGATTTTAACACAAACAGCTTTCATTAAACGATTTTAAAACAACCTATATAATACATATAGTAATGTTTTAGCATATAATGCTATCTCGTAAAAAGAAATGCCAATCGAGAACAAAAGTTTCTGTTATCCGGAAATAAAACCCCGTAAACGAGAACTTTGTGCATCATATAAGGAGTTGTAAAAAATTGCTAAACTAAATTATGATAATAGAAATTGAAAAAGTATTTACACCAGGTTCATCTGCGGAATTAACTTATATCAGTAGAAATACGCCAGAAAAACAAATTAAACGTGCTCTAAAAAATAAAGGAATACAAATAGTAGTATATGGGAATACTGGTTCAGGAAAAACAACCTTGCTGTATAATTTACTTAATGATACTAAAACTCCAAAATTCATAACTCGCTGCACAAAAGGAAATAGCATAAAAGATGTGCTATATGATGGTTTTAGTCAACTAGGAACGTTTTACACAACTCAAGAATCATTTTCCACAGAAGAAAAAATGAACGTTGGAATAAAATTCGGAATGGATTTTTTCTCATTTGGTGCTAATTCTGAAACAAAGGAAGCACAAAACAAAATATCTTCTCGAATTGTAGAAATACAAAAAAACCCTAACCTTCTGGCTAAACTATTTGGAGCGGCTGGATATTTATGGGTAATTGAAGATTTTCACAAGCTTGAAAGTGGTCCGAAAAAAGAACTTTCTCAAATAATGAAAGTTTTTATGGATGTAGCTATGGAATTTCCAAAAGCAAAAATTATTGCTATTGGAGCAGTTAATTCTGCCCGACAAGTTGTAGACCTTGATAATGAAATGGAAAATCGAGTAAGCGAAGTAAATGTACCACTTATGACACCTAAACAACTACAAGAAATAATTAGTTTAGGAGAAGTACATTTGAATATCACAATTGATAATGATGTCCAAGACAAAATAGTTGCTTATTCAAGTGGCTTAGCTTCTGTCACGCATTTATTATGCAGCTTAGCCTGTGAAAGTAAAAACATTACAGAGACACAAACAAAAAATGTAGTAATTACTAATGACGATTTAGATTATGCTGTAAATGAATATGTAAATGAAAAATCTGATAGCTTGAAATCAATTTACGAACAAGCAATAAAAGAAAAGAAGAAACGATTGCATGAATCACCTGAGAAAATTCTAAAAGCTATTCTTGAACTTGAAAAAGATACTTTTAGTATTGTTGATATTTCACAAAAATTTTCTGAACAAATCTTAAATTATAAGACTAATAATTTACGAAAATACGTTATGCAATTAACCACGTCTGAAAGAGGAGAAATATTAAGATATAACAAGAATGCAGATAATTTTTCTTTTAGTAATCCATTTCTTAGAGGGTATTGTCATATTCATCTCATCAAATATTCCACACAAACAACCAAACCTAAAATTCATAAAGAATATCAAAATTCAGACTTAATTAAAGAATATTTAAGTGCTGAATTTCAAAAGTTTTTAACCAATTATAATGATTACAGCAATGAAAATGATGACATCGATGAATTCTAAAAGCAACTTTTTACAACACTGTGTATAGTTTATTGCTAGTTCTAGCCTACTTACGAAACCCGCGCGAATTTTCTATTAAGTTTGTATTTACTAGATTAGATGATTAAAACACTTGATAAACTATTTAACAACTTTATCCACAATTAAAAATTAATGAAAAAAATATCAGCAACAAAATTATCCAAGTCTCTAGAAATAACTCTAAGTAATTTACAAGATGTGTTAGTGAAACAAAAACTTATTTATAAGAAAGATAAAATTTGGCATCTAACTAGTCAAGGTAAAGAGTTTGGTGGGGAAACTTTTTTTAGTAAAAAATATGGCGACTTTATTATTTGGCCACCAAACTTTAACCCATTAGACATAGAATCTAGCGTTAGAACAAAGCTTATAAATGCAACTAAAATTGGAGAAGCTCTAAAAGTAAGTTCAAGAAGAGTAAATAGAGTGTTTGCTGAGCTTGGTTGGATAGACAAAGGTATTAAAGGATGGAATGTAACTAAAATAGGAAGAAATCTAGGTGGTGTGGAATATGACCATGATACAGGTGGGACTTATGTACTTTGGCCAGAAGAATTATTAAATAATACTACATTAAAAGAAGCGTTATATGTTAATGACACTGAACACAGTTCAAAAGCAGACCCATTAGCTAAAGAAATCTCAACTAGTAAACCGAACATTCGTGACAAATGGCCAACTCCTTACAGAACAAAAGATGGACACCGAGTTAGGTCTAGAGGGGAACAAATGATTGACGATTACCTTTATGAATGTGGTATTGTTCATGCATATGAGAGAGAAGTCAAAAATATCAATGAAAAAGTACTTTGTGATTTTTTTATACCAGCCAAGAATGGTGGAGAAGCTGTTTATATAGAATATTGGGGAAAGGAAGATGAGCAGTACGATTTGAGAAAAAAGGAAAAAAAAGACATCTATCTTAATAATAATCTAAACTTAATTGAGTTAGAAAATGAACACATTTATAGCCTGGATGACCACCTCCCTCGTTTACTTCTTAAATTTAAAATTAGAGTAGATTAAAAGGTGATAATAATGTATGAAAAATAAGAATCAAATTGATGCAATAGAATTTAGAGTTGCGTCTCCTCTTATCAACACAAACACAAGAAGCAAGCGCTTTATAAATAACACGCTGTTTTACCTTATTTTTCAGTAAAAGATTGCTATTTTTAAAGTCTTAGAAAAAAAAAGCTATTATTTCAATGACCGAACAAAAAGTACAATTAGAACAACAACTCTGGAACATTGCCAATACCCTGCGTGGAAAAATGGATGCCGATGATTTTAGAGATTACATATTAGGCTTTATTTTCTATAAGTACCTAAGTACTAAAATGGATTTGTATGCCAACGAAATTCTAGAACCCGACAATTTAAAGTTCCAAGATTTAGAAGGCCATGCGCAGGAAGCTGTTTATTTAGAAGCCGTAAAAGATGCCGCGCTAGACAAACTAGGGTATTTTTTATTACCATCAGAACTGTTTAGCGAACTCGCACGAAGAGGAAACTCAGGCGGAAAACACGAATTTATATTAGGGGACCTTGCTAAAGTGCTAACGCACATTGAGCAAAGCACCATGGGATCTGAAAGTCAAGAAGATTTTGGAAACCTTTTTGAAGACTTAGACTTAACCAGTTCTAAACTCGGGAAATCCGAAAACGATAAAAACGAACTCATCGTAAAAGTACTCTCACATTTAGACGAAATCGATTTTGACATTGCAAATGCAGAAAGCGATGTATTGGGCGATGCGTATGAATACCTTATCGGTAAATTTGCTTCTGGCGCAGGAAAAAAAGCAGGAGAGTTTTATACACCACAACAAGTATCTAATGTACTCGCACAATTGGTAACCTTGGGTAAAGACAAACTAAAATCGGTGTACGATCCTACTTGTGGTTCAGGTTCTTTGTTATTGCGCGTTGCCAAACAAGTAAAAGAAGTGTCTGCGTTTTACGGACAAGAGATGAACCCAACCACGTACAACTTGTGCCGCATGAACATGATTATGCACGATGTGCATTACAAACGGTTCGACATTAAAAATGAAGATACCCTAGAGCGACCACAACATGTAGACCAACGTTTTGAAGCCATTGTAGCCAATCCGCCATTCTCTGCCAAGTGGAGCGCAAGCCCCTTGTTTATGAGTGACGACCGTTTTTCTAACTACGGAAAACTAGCACCAAGCTCTAAGGCAGATTTTGCCTTTGTGCAACACATGGTGCATCAATTAGCTGATAACGGAACGATGGCGCTAGTGCTGCCACACGGTGTATTGTTTAGAGGAGGCGCCGAAGGACACATCCGAAAGTACCTTATCCAAGAACGTAACTATTTAGATGCCGTAATCGGTTTGCCTGCCAACATCTTTTACGGAACCAGCATACCTACCTGTATTTTGGTGCTAAAAAAGGAAAGAGTTCATAAAGACAACATCCTGTTTATTGATTCCAGTCAACATTTCGAGAAAATTAAAACACAGAACTATTTGCGTGCCGAAGACATTGCTAAAATCATTGATACCTACAAAAACCAAACTGCCGAAGATAAATACAGCCATGTAGCTCAACTGACAGAAGTAGCAGAAAACGACTACAACCTAAACATACCACGTTATGTAGATACCTTCGAAGAAGAAGAACCCGTAGACTTGTCTGAGGTAAGCCGTCAACTTAAAGAGATTGCTGAGCGTAGTCGAAGCACCGATGCCACCATAGCCGATTACTGTAAGCAATTAGACATAGACACACCTTTTTAATGGAAATATTAGATTATATATTATTAGGGCACGCCCCAGAGGGTCAGGCTATCACTACTCGCTATTCCGATAAAAATCGGGATGAGCTCAAACAAACCGTTCTATCCTTCGTGCAACTATGAGTACCGCAATAACACATATCAAAACCGAGAGGCAACTCGTACCGGCATTAAGATTTCCCGGTAATATGGGAGTGTGGCAAGAAATGATGATTGGCAACTTTGCAAATGTAAAGTCAGGCTATACTTTTTCACGTGAATATCAAGGGCTAAAGAATGAGAAATGGCTTTACCTTAAGGTAGCAGACATTGGAATAAAAAGTAATATTAAATACTTAAAAACAGCAATTAATACTATAAGTGAAGAAACTTTGAGAAATATTAAAGCAAAACCATATCGCAAGGGATGTACTATATTCCCAAGGGTTGGAATGGCTTTATTAAATAACAATAAAAGACTTCTTTATGAAGATTCGTTAGTAGATGATAATGTTCTTGCCTTGGATATTTTCGATATCGAAAAATGTGATGATGAATTTATATTCTATTGGTTTTTAACTAAGCATCTTTCTGATTTTTGTAATAATGGACAAATACCTGTCATTAGTGCTTCAAGGGTCAAGGCTTTTCACGTACCTGTGCCTGAAAAAATTGAACAACAAAAAATAGCTTCCTTTTTATCTGCGGTAGACGAAAAAACACAGCTGCTCACCAAAAAGAAGGCCTTGTTGGAGCAATACAAAAAAGGCGTAATGCAACAACTCTTCTCTGGCCAGCTACGCTTCAAAGACGAAAATAGAAATCCCTACCCAGATTGGGTGGATAGAAAGTTAGGCGAGGTATTAAAGGAGTTTGTGGAGAAAACTACTAAATCTAATCAGCATCCGATTTTGTCTTCAACAAAGAAAGATGTTTATCTACAAAGTGAATACTTCACTAGAGATATAGCTAGTAAGGATAATACTGGATATAAGGTGTTAAAAAGAAATCAGTTAGTGTTTAGTCCTCAAAATTTATGGTTAGGGAACATTAATATAAATGTTAAATATGATATAGGAATAGTATCTCCATCTTACAAAGTATTTGATTTTAAAAACGATTTAGCTAAGGTGCTTTATTTTAAAGACTTTCTTTTATCAAATAGGATGATGTACGAATATGCACAGGCATCAGAACAAGGCGCAAGTGTAGTTAGAAGAAATCTTGATATGCCCTCGTTTAAAGCTATAAAGATACAATTACCAAGCATTGAAGAACAACAAAAAATCGCTACTTACTTAGCGCGTATCGATACCAAAATAGAGAGTGTAAATAATCAAATAACCCAAACCCAAACCTTTAAAAAAGGGCTGTTGCAGCAAATGTTTGTTTAAAAATATATTATGTACCAAATAGATAAAGAAAATAACGACTTAATAAAATTAGAGCCAAGACAATTTTCTGATTTAGGTTTTAGAGAACGAGATCATTTACAAGAATGGATAGCTAAGAATCCAGAAGTATTAGGAGAAGAGCTTCTGATAATTCAGAAAGAATATGCTGGATTTAATGATACAAAAGAACGGCTAGACCTATTGGCCATAGATAAAGATGGTGGATTAGTTGTAGTAGAAAATAAATTAGATGATTCAGGGCGTGATGTTACATGGCAAGCGTTAAAATACACATCCTATTGTTCTACTTTAACAACCGCTCAAATAGTGAAAATATTTCAAGAATTTTTAAATCAAAGAACAAGTGAGGAAGATGCTAAAGAAGTGCTATTAGATTTCCTAGAAATTGAAGATGAGAACGAATTACTTTTAAACGATAGAGATCAACGCATAATTTTCGTTGCAAATAATTATAGGAAAGAGGTTACTTCAACTGTTTTGTGGTTGTTAGATCATGATATACATGTACAGTGTTTTAGAGCTATGCCCTACAGCAAAGGTGATGATGTATTCCTTCAGATTGAGCAAATAATACCGCTGCCTGAAACACAGGAGTTTATGATTGATGCTAAGGAAAAAGAACGTGAAGATAAAGGGAAAAGCAAAGTTGTTGCCGAGGGGAAAGCTAGGCTTGTTGAGTTTTGGGGAGTAATGAAAAAAGAACTAGAGCAACGTAATTTTGATTTACTCTCTAGAGTAACTCCGAAAGGTTATTATAATATTGGCTCTTTGGTTGGTAGTGGAAGATTTGCATTCTGTATAGGACGATATGGTATGCGTGTAGAATTATATTTTGGTAATGATAAAGACAAGAAACTATTTGATTCCATGTACGAGCGAAAAGCGCAATTAGAGTTAAGTTTTGGTGAAGAGATGATATGGGAACGTCTAGAAAATAAAAATGCATCGAGAATAAAGCACGAAGTAAAATATAAGGACCTTGCGCTTGATCAACAGAATTTTAGTGATAAAAAGGTTTGGGATTTATGGGTGAACTGGTATGCAGATAGTATGATAAAATTCTATGGAGCTGTATTGCCAGTTTGGAAAGAAGTAAGTAAATGAGTCATCAGTCAGAAGCCATATTAGAAAACAACCTCATCAAGCAATTGGTGCAGTTAGGCTATTCATCAACCAAAGTGGTGGATGGAGATGCTTTGGTTTCTAATTTAAAGAGTCAATTAGAAGTATTTAACAACGTTAGCTATACCGATAAAGAATTTGATGGCATTCTCAATCATTTAGCCAAAGGCAATGTGTTTGAAAAAGCCAAAACCCTAAGAGACCGTTTTAGTTTTACCAAAGAAAACGGAGAAATAGCCTACGTGCGCTTTTTTGATTCAGAAAACTGGAACAACAACTTGTTTCAAGTAACCAATCAAGTCACACTAGAAGGTTCGTTTAAAAACCGGTATGATGTTACTTTGCTCGTTAATGGTTTGCCACTGGTACAAATAGAATTAAAACGCAGAGGTTTAGAAATTAAAGAAGCTTTTAACCAAATTAACAGGTATCAAAAACATTCGTTTTGGAGCAATCATGGTTTGTTTCAATACGTACAGTTGTTTGTAATTAGTAATGGTGGAAACACTAAGTATTTAGCCAATAACGCCTTGCAATCGGTAAAACAAACATTTTATTGGGCAGATACCAACAACAAAAACGTTACCGAGCTTGTAGATTTTGCTGCTGTATTTTTAAACCCAGACCATTTGGGTAAAATGATAGCCAATTACATTGTTATTAACCAAACCCATAAAATATTAATGGTGCTTCGCCCCTACCAATACTTTGCTACTGAAGCGCTCATTAAACACGTAAAAACCAATACAGACAATGCCTATATCTGGCATACCACTGGTTCGGGTAAAACCTTAACTTCTTTTAAAACCAGTCAGATTCTAATGGATTTGCCAGAAGTGTATAAAGTGGTGTTTGTAGTAGATCGTAAAGATTTAGATTACCAAACCATGCAAGAATTTAATTCTTTTAAGGATGGAAGTGTAGATTCTACCACCAACACCAATAGTTTGGTCAATCAGTTTTTAGGAAAATTTAAAGATAAAAAAGGCGTTGCAAAAGATTCAGACCTTATCATAACCACCATACAAAAGCTAAACAATGCCATTTCGGGTCATTACCGTAAGCAATTAGAGCCTTTAAAAAACGAACGTTTTGTATTTATTTTTGATGAATGCCATCGTTCTCAATTTGGGGAAACACATGGTAGAATAACAGAATTCTTTGCTGAAAGTCAATTGTTTGGTTTTACAGGAACTCCCATTTTTGCAGAAAATGCTTCTAAAAATGATTTAGGTAAACGTACCACTAAAGATTTATTTGGCAACTGTTTGCACAAGTATGTAATTACCGATGCCATTAGAGATCAAAATGTATTAAAATTTGGTATTGAGTATTACAGTGTTTTTAAACACAAAAACAAACCACAGTTTGATGAAATGGTGGAGGATATTAATAAAGAAGAAGTCTTTAATGATCCTCAATACCTTGAAGGCGTTGCGAATTATATCATTGCAAACCACAAACGAAAAACATTTAATAAGCAGTACTCTGCCCTATTTGCCGTAAGTAGTATAGATGCCGCTATTGCTTATTATGAGTTGTTTCAACAAAAGAAATTAGCAGGTGCCCATGATTTACGCATCGCAACTATCTTTACCTATGGCGCCAATGAAGACGGTAAAGAAGCGCAAGATTATTTGCCTGAAGATGCTTTTAATAAGGCTGCAGAAACGGAGCTTACCTATCAATCAAGTCATACACGTGATAAGTTAGAAGGTTTTATTGGTGATTACAATACGATGTACGGTACAAGTTACACTACAAAGGATAGTAAGTTATTTGAGGGCTATTTTAAAGACATTAGCAAGCGTTTAAAAGAAAGAGAGAAACAAAACTTTAATGATGAAAAAGATCGATTAGACATTGTTATTGTGGTGAACATGATGTTGACTGGTTTTGATGCAAAAAAGGTAAACACCTTGTATGTAGATAAGAACTTAAAGCAGCATGGTTTAATACAAGCCTTTTCTAGAACCAATAGAATATTAGGAGAACAGAAATCACAAGGAAATATTTTGTGCTTCCGTAATCTTAAAAAAGCGACAGATGATGCCATTACTTTGTTCTCTAACAAAGATGCCATAGAGGTAGTTATTATGCCTGAATATGAAGACATCGCAAAGAAGTTTGACGCCGCTTTTAAAGGATTAAAAGAAATAACACCAACGTATCAAAGCGTTAACGATTTAGAAAGCGAAGAAGACGAAGCAGCTTTTGTACAAGCTTTTAGAAAATTAATGCGTAACCTGAATGTATTGCAATCCTACACCGATTTTGATTGGAATGATTTACCACTTAATGAGCAAGAGTTTGAAGATTACAAAGGAAAATATCTAGATATCTACGAAAAAGTACAAAAAGAAGCCCAAAAAGAAAAGATTTCTATCTTAGACGATATTGATTTTGAGTTAGAATTAATACATAGAGACCGTATAAATAGAGCGTATATCCTGAAACTGCTTAAAGACTTTAAGAAGGAAAAAGAGCCGAGTAAATTAGAAGCGCAGAAAAAAGCAATTATTGATTTGTTAGGTGGAGATGTTACCCTTCGTAGTAAGCGAGAACTGATAGAGAAATTTATTGAGGAGAATTTACCTAACATTCATGATGCCGATAAAATAGAGGACGAATTTGAACAATACTGGCAAGATCAAAAAGTACAAGCGTTGCACAAACTTTGCGAAGAAGAGAACTTAGATGAAAAACAATTCAACGCATTAATAGAAAGCTATATCTACAACGGTCAAGAGCCTATACGAGACGATGTTTTTAAATGTTTAGACAATAGACCGAGTATATTACAAGCTAGATCAATTGGTGAACGAATTATTATTAAAATGAGAGCGTTCGTAGAAACTTTTATTGAAGGAATGGTTGGGTAAAATATTAGTAATGCGGTAAACCATAATAATTTTACAACAATTTAAGGAAGTAGAGCAAATACACACATCTCAGTGCCGTCCAATATTGAATTAATAAAAAAGGCTATTGTTACATACAAAGTCGAAGCAGAGTCGGTAGAAATGTTCTTCTTTAATAAAGAGTTTTGAAAGTGGGTTAAGCCTTTAAACTCTACTTATTTTAATTCATTAAATGTATTCAATGTCGAATCGGAATTCAGAAGAACAGAAAAAACCACAAAAAAGACTAGAATATATCGGAAAGAATGTTCGCGTTTCTAGAACCGGTGGCGTTGCTGTAAGGAAAACATTTAAGAAAGATGGGGTTGGAGCAACCCTAAATACAAAACATGGTATCCGTTTACATAAACGTCTATTTAAGGGTGCCCGAATGGGGTTTCAAAACGGTAATTTTCAATTTATTGGAAGATACAATAGTGGTCCTTTTAATTTTAATGTTTCAAAAACTGGTGTTTCTTCATCCATAAAAAACAAGAGAGGCTCTTACAACCTTTTTAAACCTAATTATTCGAGTTTTAAGTTAGGTGGTATACAAGTTAGAGGGAAAAATGCAGCGACGCTTCAGTTGCTATATATGCTGGTTATTTTATGTGTAAATTGTATTAAAATTTTTTGGCATATTGCCATTTCTATTTTTTGGTTTGGATTTTTAATTTTAAAATGGTTGGTAGATTTTAGTATTGGTTTTTTTAAAGGTTTTAAAACTTCTAATTGATGAAACAACGGATGAAGCTCGAATTGAATTTATTATTTCTACGTAGGAATCGGATTTAAAAAAGTTAATTTACAAACCTAAATACTTATACGTATTTAAGCCTACAATACCATCTGCTTTTAAATTGTTTATAGATTGAAAATCTTTTATTTTTTGTTCCAAGATATCATCAAAACACCCTGTATTTTCAAGCTTAAAGTAATTTTGTAATTCTTTAACTGTATAGCCAAAGCTACCTTTTTTGACTAAACGTCTTTTGATTTCTTTGAATTCATATCCATCAGAGCTATTACTCAAAATCACATTGAAATTATTTATATGAATTGTTAAATGACTGTTATTGTTTATATTTGAAAGTTTTAACTACTAAATTTCATGAAAAATCTATTAAAATTGGTCACTTTTTGTGTTCTATTTTCAAGTTGTAATTATAATCAGCAGTCAGAATTAGTTTTCCTCCAAAAAAATGCCTTCCAAAACCCTGTTTGGGAAGAAATGTTACTTCAAGATAAATATAAGTTTTCTGACGTAGTTTTGGCATTTAAGGCTTATGCTTCTGCTCATGACCTGGATAAAGAAACAATAGAGCATTTTGAAAAATTAGAAAAACGAATTAAACCAAACTTAGATAGCAAAGGATATTATACATCTAAATTAGGACAATATAAAAACTTAATGGCGTACAGAGAAGCAACTCCTAGCGCTCAAAAAACAATAACAAACTACACAAATACAGCGACTTTTTTTAACTCTGATATACCAAATAGCACAAGTTATGGGTCATGGAAAAACCTAGGCCCTTTTGGAGATCCTGATGTTAATTGGGAGTTTACATACGGTTCTTCTTATGGTGCTACAGGAAACGGAGCAGTGCAGCATCTTGAAATGCACCCCACAAATCCTGCAATTATGTATGCTTCAACCCGAAATGGAGGGTTATGGAAAACCATAAATTATGGAAAAAATTGGACTCCAGAAACAGATTATTTTGCGACCAACAACACGTCTTGTCTAGAGATCTCTGCTGTAAATCCTTCAATATTCTATTTAGGTGCTGCAGAAGACCAAAAAATTTGGTATTCAATAAATAGTGGAGAAACTTGGGAAGACAGAAGTTTAGGTCTCACAGGGGAAGTCTACGATATTCGTTCAGATCCAACAGATGCTACAAGAGTTCTTGCAGCTACTTCAAAAGGGATTTATATTACTACTAATTCTGGTGAAAATTGGACACAAAAACTTAGCGGACGTTATACGGATATTGAATTAACAGATAATTGGGATTTAATGATTGTTTCTGACGACAATTCAAATGTTGCACCTGTTCTTCATTTTTCTAAAGACAAAGGAGATACCTTCATCGAAAAAAATATTATTACACATCTTACAGAAGTTGATCGATTTTATATAGGAATTCATAAACCAAGTTCTGGAGTAACTCAAATATTTGCCTACGGAATTATAGATGGAAATACACCTACTCGTTTTATTGGACTTTGGAAATCTGATTATGATGAAAATCCTGCCGACGGCACTTCGTATTTTAATTTCACAGAAGTAAAACACCCTACATATACATATCCAAATGGCGCAACTCCTTTAAAGTATTATGATAACGCTGACGGATTTATAGCAGAAACAGAAGATTATTATGGCAGTGTAAATCCGTATTCAAGCGCCACTTGGGTAGGTGAATTTTATGTGAGTTCTAATAACCCTGATTGGATGTTAACAATGAGAGAGAAATTTTGGGGTAGTGAGGACGGAGGAATTATGTGGGATTGGAAGCCAAGTTATGGAGGAAGTAATTGGGCAGATAATAGATATATTACCGCAAATGTAGCCAAAGACAGTCTTTTTTGGTGTAATGATGGAGGAATGTGGGCTATAAAGGAAAAAGACTTATTCCCTACACCCTCAGAAGTAACGGCTTCAGGGGTATCAAAACTTGCTTATATAAACACTAAAGTTGTTCCTAAAAACGGAGATATCTGTGTTTCTGAGGGGAGCCAAATGGACGTAAGCCAGATGAATAAGGGTGTGTTTATGACTGGCGGACAAGATATAGGTCAAATCTTCACAAGGAATGGAAGAGATTCACACGTAGCTTCAGCAGATGTATATCGAGGTAGAATTAAACCTACCGATGACGCTACCTTTATTACTGGACTACTTAATGTACAGCTTCCTGGAGAAACGGATACTTTTGCGGTATATAATCGTATAGAACCAGATCATGGGAATTCAAACAGATTGTATGGTTTTACCAATAAAAATATAACCAAGGATGAAAGTGACGTGCGATTAGTGCGCTCTCCTGCAGGAGAAGATGGTTGGCTGGTGAATGATTTTAGGGGTGAAAATAGAGCAAATTTAGGTGGACGTTCATGGACGCCTACTCATAATAATTGGGAAATTGTTTCAACGGCCTCCGCAGGCGGTATAAATGTTAGATCAGGAACTTTTGAGCAATCTAGAGCAAATCCAGAATGGGCGTTCTTAGGAGATGAAACAGGAAATAAACTTTTCTATACAGAAAATTTATCTTCAGCAACTCCTACATGGACAGAATTGTCGAATGCTCCGAAAGCTTCACTTTACAGAATTTCAACGCATCAGTATAATGAAAATATTATCGTTATTGCGACCAACATAGGCGTTTATATTTCTAAAAATAAAGGAGAAACATGGATTAAAAGAGCCAGTTTTCCTCAAACGAGTCCTAAATCAGTTTTAATAGATAAAAACACTTCGGAAGGAATCTATGTTCTAACTGGTTTAACAGTGTATTATATTGATGAAAACTTAACAGAATGGGTAGAATTTAATAAAGGTTTACCACTGCAAAATCTTACAGACATGCGTATTGCGTATTATCCAAACAATGATAACAGATTGTATGTTTCAAAATATGGAAGAGGCGTTTGGTCTTCTAGTTTACAATCTGTATTCAATAGTAATGGAGATAAACCGATTGCTGCATTTTCTATTCATGGAAATAGTACCAATGAAGTTTTTGTTGGAGAAAAAGTTACCCTGTTGGATCAATCTTCAAATGCGACAAGTTTAGAATGGACCATAAAAAATGGCGCAGACGTTATTGTTGTTTCTAATGAAAAAACTCCAGAAGTTACGCTGACAATTCCAGGGCATTACAAAGTTACTCTAGTTGCAACCAACACAAATGGATCCGATACTACAATCAAAGAATATTATATTCTTGTAAATGCTTCTGCGGTGACTGCAGATTGTGTGTTAACATCAACAGGAGTTATCGATTGGTATAGAGGTCTTCGTGAAATAAGAGTAAATGAAGATACTTATATTGTTCCTTCTGATGGTTACAAGCCCAGAGAAAACTATATTGATTCAAACAAAACTTTTGAAATTTCCGTCGGAGAAGTAGCAACATTTTATGCAGTAGACAAATACAATCCTGGGTATAATTTTTATTATAAAGCATGGATTGATTATAATAATGATGGAGATTTTGATGACGCAGGCGAGGAGATTGTAACTTCTGGCGGAACAGTAGAGAATTTTACGGCTAATTTTACGCCTCCAAATACAGCAACGTTAGGACAACATTTATTAATGAGAGTTAGCGGACGTGAATCTAGTTCTGCACCAACGCCGTGTGAAACGGGGTCCATATGTTGTTTTCAGACCGTAGATTTCTTAATCACTTTAAAACCAAATGTAACCTTTACATCTTCACATAATTTGATTTCTGAAAATAGTGTTGCCTTACAAGCTGATTTTTCAGGAGCAATAAATGTAGTTGATGCTGGTTTTGTGTATTCAAGATTTGATGGAACTTTAACTACTGACAATTCGAGTATAGCAAAGTATACAACAGCATTAACAAATGCAGATAACTTTACGAAATCTGTTACCAATTTAGAATACAATGTAACCTATTACTATCGGCCATTTGTTCGTGATCAATACGGGATTTATTATGGAACGAAACAAAACGTTCAATTAGCATCTTTCAAAATTCCTTTAGCAGAAAGCCTTGTCGCTGTTAATTTAGGAAATGATCAATGGAAGTTAAAAGGACTCATTTATCCTGAGAATACTCTTTTTGATGAACTATCAATAGAATATGGTACAAACGATTTTAGCAATAATTTCGCTTTTAATCCTGCGTGGTATTCTTCAACAACAAATTATAATATCGCTACGGATATTATCACAAGTATAGGAAACACCTATCAGTTTAGAGTAAAAATGGTTGCTAACGGCAAAACATATTATAGTAGCGTTCATTTATTTACAACAGGTTTAACACCTTGTTTTCCAACAGTTAATGATAACCAATGGTATAGAAGGATTAAAAATGTAACCTTTGATGGAAATGAAAATGATAGTTCAGGAAGCACAGGATATGAAGATTTTTCAAGTATAGTATATAATGTAGAAGCAGGTAATTCTTATGTAATATCGGTTACAGATTCTTATGCACCTGGATATAACTTACGTTATATAGTGTATGTAGATTATAATAATGATGGAGATTTTAATGATTATCATGAAGTTGCTGCTCAAGGAGCTCCTGGGGACGAAACATTTACGAGTTCCATAACCATTCCAACAGTGGATATTGTTGCTGACACTAATTTAAGAATGCGGGTTATAGCGTATCTCGGAAGTTTAGATTATTGTTCAATAACTGTAGGACAGATTGAAGATTATACGTTAAATATTACGAATAATAGTTTATCCATTAACGAGAATGAACAAATTTCAATTAGCGTCTACCCAAACCCTGTATTGGATATTTTAACTGTTTCTATTCCTGAATCAGGAAATAATAGTTACTTAGCAGAAGTGTTTAGTATTAATGGAAAGTTGGTATATAGTAAAAAAATACAGGATTCAATATCAGACTTTAAAATTGATGTAAATAATTTCACGTCAGGTTTATATATTTTAAAAATATCTAATTACAAAACAAGTAGAATAATTAAAATTATAAAATTATAATATAAGCCTCACTATATCGGAGAATTGTTTCACTGGAATCAGTTCTCCATTTTTTATGCTAGGCAAGAATACTAGCAAGAAAAATAAATGCACCAATTAATTAATTATTCACGTTGTTATATTTTGTAACGAAACCAATTATTATAATATTTTAATTAAATCGATTCTAATTTTTTTTACACTTTCACTTTCAATACTTTCCTTTGCACCATCAACAGGAGTATTCTCTTTTTTAAGATGTTTATCTAAAAACTTGAGAATTCTGCATACAAATACGGAGGTACTTGGAAGAAGTGATAAATTATACGTGTGCTAATTCAATTAAATTCTTTCTAAAATAGTAATTAATCAAAAAAACGCTTTGTATTTTTTGGCAACTACTTCCGCATCTAATTTTAGATATTTAAGAAACGAGCGTTCGCTGCTATGACCAGAAAATTTCATAATCACAGAAGCGGGGAGTCCCTTTAGAAATTTATTAGTACAAAAAGAACGACGCGCTGTATGTGAACTTACCAGTTCATATTTTTTTGAAACGAGCTCACGAGTTCCATATTTGCTTACTTTCTGCACTAAAACCTCTTGGTCTATGCCCGCTTTTTCGCACAACGGACGCAGGGTTTGATTGAAAACAAACGCATTGTAGGTGATTTTTGGGAGTTCGTAATTGTAAGAGCTGGCAATCTCTCGATGCAAATCGCTTAAAGGAATGATGAGTTTTGCTTTGATTCCCGAAGACTTTACTTGAAAGAAAATTAATTGGTCATCTTGGTAGTTTGCTTTTTTAATTTGAGTTAAATTTTTAAAACGCATTCCGGTTTCACAAGCAATTAAAAATAAATCACGGGTTTCCTTTTCTTTAGTTGATAAATCGTGAAGTGCATATAGTCTCTGTATCTCCTCTTCGGTTAAATAAATTTTATCAGCTTCTACTTGTTCTACAACCATATGTTTTAGAGGAAAACGGGTACATACCTCTTTGTCAAAACACCAATGTAAAAATGCTTTTAGGTTTTTTACATTTTTCCCTACGGTATTTACAGAAAGTCCTTTATTGCCTTCCTGGTTAATGGCTTCATAACTTAGGTATTCATAAAACAGGTCGTAAAAACTATCACTTTCTTGTTTTAAGCAAGAAAACTCTGCTAAACGCCCATACATTGCCTCTGTTGCTTTTAAGTGCTTACGGAGTGAGTAATGATAGTCTCTATACACATAACTAGACTGACTCTTTTTTTTAAAGGCTACAAATGCATCAAAATAATACCAGAAAGGTTTTCCGTCTTTCACGTAGGAGGGAAGTTGTGCTTCTTTTTTAATACGTTCTTTAAATTCTTTTACACTAATTGTTGTCTTTTTATCAATTAGCTCATAAGTAATTTTTTGAAAGGAAGCTTCAAAGTCCTGGAGTCGCTCATTCATTTTTTTTGCCTCGGGAAAAGAGCTATGAACTCTGGCTCTCATTTGCTTTTGAATCCACATACTTGGTTTAACGGTAAGACCAGTTGCCATCTTAATACGCAGGTTGTTAAAACGACAAACTAATTGGATGCTCGTAGCATAATTAGCATGTGGGTCTCTAAGATAGAAGCTCGTTTTCCGCATAGCATATGGTTTTATAAGTACAAAAGTACAAAAAAATCGGGGGACTAAACCGGGGACTGTTTTTGCTTAGCAACTTTTGTGAAAATATTATTTTTGGAAATAACTAATTGTTCTTCAAGTAGTTAAGTGGTGTTTTTGGGAATAATTTTTTATGCTTTAAAATAATATTTTAAAAACTTATTATATTGATAGTCAATGAATTAAGTGTTTTTCTAAGTCCCGTTCAGACCGCAAAAGCATCTCATTTATGAGATGCTTGTAATAGAAGTTTAACTTGTTTATTTAAAACTACTAAGGTGGTTTAAATTATTTTTTTATTAAAACCTCTAAATCAAGATAGCCTGCGAATTTTTTCAACCAATAATCAGATAATTTTGATTCTTTGACATTAGTTTTTCTATTTGGAGCATGAATAAATTTATTATCTCCAGAATAAACTCCAACATGAGAGATTTGATTTTTTTTAGTTTTAAAATAAATTAAATCTCCTGGTTTAATGAGTGATAGATCAAACTTCAACTCACTTCTCCATTTGTTAGACTGAAGTCTTGTTGTTCTTTCAATAAGAATATCATGAGTTTTTTTTAAAATCCACTGAACTAGACCGCTGCAATCAAATCCTTTAGGATTATTTCCTCCCCAGATATAAGGAATTCCAATATATTTATAGCTTTCTTTTAATACTTTTTCACGATCAGAAAGCGAAGTAGAATAACGATTAATCTTTGCTTTTTCTGGTTTTAAGTTAATTTTTGTTAAATCAACTTTATCTTTCCATTCAATAAAATCAATTTCATAGTAATCAAAAAGCTTATCCATTCTTTCTGCAGACAGAATGAATTGATTATCTATTGATTTAAAAATTGAATCTTGTGCAAGAGAATTATTATAATTAAAAATACATATTAATGATATTAGAGAAACAGAATATGGATGAAAAAAACTCATTAAAACTTATCAATTAGATTTTTAAAACCTTTTTTTATATCTGTTCCTATTTTTTTTATTTTAGCATTATCCTTTTGCTTTAATTGGTCTGATTTATTTTCTAAATTACTAACATCCATGGAAAATTGATTCATCAATAATTTATCTCCATTAGGAAGTTTAACTAATGGTAACAAAGAACTAAGATCTTGGAGAATATTTGTATAAAATTTAACCTTTTTCCTAATGAATCTTCTGGACACAGACTCATCCATTCCTTTTAAAAGATTATTTAGGTTTCTAGAATGGAACGTTAATTGTCTTATAAAGTTATTGTATTGAGATTGGTTGTATGTTTTTTTATTAACACTTATAATAGCAATATTTCCACATTTTGTGAACTGAACGTTAACTACTAAGGCAATCGCATTAATTCTTGTTTTTGAAGTATTACTTTTTTTACTTTTAAATCCTTTTAAGGAAAAAGAAGATTTCATACTTGTTGAAGTTTGTACGTATGAAGATATTTTCTGAACAAGTCGTTTTTTTAATCCTAATCTAAATTTTTCAGAATAGAACTCTTTTTCGTTTTTAAAAATATTTGTGGCAATATAGTTTATAGATTCGTTTGTAAGGTTTTTATCACACTGTGCTGAAGTATATTCGCTAAAAAAAAACGAAGCAAGAAATACAATGTAAAAAGATATTTTTTTCAAATTATTTATTAGCTTGGTTTAATAATGAAATAATATTATCAGTTTCAATTTTGTAAACTGCTCGATAAATATACGTTCTCCTTACTTCACTGTAAAACAGTTTTGAGTCAACTTCATTCATATAACTACTTACTGCTTTTGAAATTACTACATTCTTGGTTATTACATCTAACGAACCAATACGATCATTCATTGATCTTGTTCCAGCTTTCTTTACAGCCGATTCAACCATACTAGTACCTTTAGTTGTGAATTGAAGTCTTGCTTCTGCTAATGCTAAATTCTTAGCTTCCATTTCGTCACCATGCTCCCCGACAACAATTGCATAAAAAACATCATTAGAATCTTTGAATTGTTTTGTTTTAAAGACTTGTTTTATTTCTTTTTCTCCAGTGATGTCTTTATTTTTTAATGATCCACAAGAATGAACAATGAATAAGATTGTCACTAAAGATATTCCTTTAAATAATTTTTTCATGATATACTTTTTTCAAATATAGTTATTATTTTCTAATCATATATTATATATAATAATCATATATTACACATAACATTCGTTAATTTCATTATATTATTTCAGAGTGTGTAATTAATTATCTCTTTTATTCTTTTTGATTAATTGCTAGTTTTAGCCAATTTAAGAAAGGCCTCACCTCAAAAAATACAATACTGCATACATATACGGAGGTACTTGGAAGAAATAATAAATTATACGTGTGCTAATCCAATTAAAATCTTGCTATAATAGTTGGATTGTACGCTCTTTACCTAAGAAAAACTCCTTCATTAATTACTCAAAAAAACGCTTTATATTTTTTGGCAACTACTTCTACGTCTAATTTTAGATATTTAAGAAACGAGAGTTGTTTTAAAAACCACTCGGAAAATGATTTTAATAAGGATTTCCTTTGGTCACGGTTTTTTTATTTTTTAGACAACATTTCTGGAGTTGCAACGGTTCTAAAGCCCATGTGGTCTGAGCCTGAATCTATGGCAACACCCATTTTTGAGGAAATCCTAAAACTAGCACAATAAGATTCATGGCATAAAAAAGACCCCCCTTTCATTACGTGTTCTACTTGATTAGGATTAGCAGGACTGTATGATTTGTTAGCACCTTTAGGATTCTTAATTGGCTTAGAAGTATCTAATTCTTTATAGTACTTCACATTAAATAAATCAGCTGTAAGTTCCCAAACATTTCCTGCCATATCATAGATACCAATGCTGTTTGCTGGGTATGATTTTACGGGAGCAATTAACTTAAAACCATCTATAGATTCGTTTTTTGTAGGAAAAACGCCTTGCCAAGTATTTGCATTTGAGTTTAAAATGGTGGGGTTATCTCCCCAAGTAAAAATGGCTCTATTATTTGTTCCTTGCGCTGCAGCTTCCCATTCTGCTTCCGTTGGCAAGCGTCTATTAGCCCATTTACAGTATGCTAAAGCATCTTCTAAAGCAATATGGACAACAGGAAAATTATCTTTATCTTTAATTGTAGAATCGGGTCCTTCTGGATGTTTCCAGTTCGCACCAATTTTCCATATCCACCATTGAAAATAATTGTTCATATTTACAACCGCATTTATATTTTTATTAAAAATTAAACTTCCAGGTTTTAAAATAGAATCGTGTGGTTTTAGTGTGTTTTTAGGAAGCTGCTTTTTCATCTCTTCCCAATCGATTGCTCTTTCTGCAATTGTAATATACTTAGTAGCAGCTACAAACTGCTTAAATTGTTTATTCGTTACTTCTGCAGCGTCTATAAAAAAACCATCAACCATAACTTCATGAGCAGGTTTCTCTCTTGGCATTGCAAAATTATCTGACTGTTTGGCTCCTTGTAAAAAGGTCTTACCTTGCACCCAAACCATCCCTTTAGGTTCGTTTGATTCTTTGTTATTTGTAATTTTAGTATTTATATTTTCTTCTTTCTTACACGCAAAAATTGATATTAAAACTATAAAAATAAAGATGATTTTTTTTTGAGAATATTTTTTTTGATTGTTTATGTAGTATTTCATTATTTAATATTTTTAACCACATCTATGGTAGCAGTTTTTGTGGATGATTAAGGGAACACAAAATAGTTAAAATTGTTTTATTTTACTAAAATTAAAAAAAATAAAAGAAGGGTATAAAAAATTAAATAAAATTGAGAACACTATATATAAATTATAGTCTAGATCTGTGTGCACCTGAAATAACCAAAGGATTTTCTACACCTAGTTTTAGGTTTCGATTCTTCTGTGACGAGAAACTACATAGCATACGTGCAGCCTGAAACAAAGTTGTTCCCTATTGTAACTCAAAAGTATACGGCAATTATCTGTAATAATTATTGATGTACTGGTCCTTAAAAACGTAGGTTTTGTTGTAATTTATGACGAAGTTACCAATTAATATAGCATCATCTACAAATTTTATATATCTACCAAGCCCTCCTATTATCTAATAATATTAATTAAAAACTTGGAGATTTTTTTTTAGATATAAATAACTAAA
>Ga0209405_1001032_pt1 | contig 21307 bp, 23 predicted proteins | sample COGITO_mtgs_1105_6_FD_184803 | JGI IMG/M metagenome (GOLD analysis project Ga0209405, IMG submission 184803) | Pelagic marine microbial communities from North Sea - COGITO_mtgs_110516 (SPAdes) (version 2) | ecosystem: Environmental > Aquatic > Marine > Epipelagic ...
ATTGTCGGCCGTGATCCCGACAACTGACCCGGCAGGCAGGGCAAAGCTGATGTCCTCAAGGACGGGGTTCCCGTCTCCGTCACGCACTGTGACCTGATCAAGCACGACATCCCCGTTCAGGCGGGGGGCCTCGGGGGCGGGGCCATAAAACAGGTCATCGTCAATCATGCCTTCGGGCGCAAAGCGTTCGGTGATGGTGTCCCAACGCAGCGACATGTCGGCGGATTGGTTGTAATAGGCGAGCAACTCTTTCCACGGGCTCGACAGATCCTTGTAGGCGGCGAGCGCGGCGACAAGGGCACCGATGGTGACTTGTCCCTGAATGACCAGATAGCCACCGATGGAAAAGAAGAAGAAAGGGGTGAGCTGCGTAATGAAGTTGTTGATAAACTTCATGAAGAATTTTTTCTGATAGATCTGAAACCGGATATCAAACAGACGGCCCAAGCGGTCGCCGATCATTGCCATCCGGTAACGCCAGCCCCCATTGACCCGCAACGTCGAGGCACCAACGGCCCCTTCACCGATTTCTGCCGCCAAAGCGCGCACCTGTACGACCCGTTTTTTGTTCAACAGATTGATCTGGCGTTGCAGTTTGGGGATCAGCCACGCCTGAAGCGGAATGAGCGCGACGGCCGCCATGCCAAAGGCAAACGACTGCAAAAACAAGAACGCAAGAATCGTCAGCATCTGACCGGCCTGCAGGACAGGTTGCGCCACTGCATCGCCCATCAGACCGCCCATGGGTTCGCTTTCGGCGGTGACCATGCTGACCAGTTCGCCTTGGCTTGTGCGCTCAAAATAGGGCTGGGGGAAACGCAGGATGCGCGCGATCAAAGTATAGCGGAACCGGCGCAGCAATCGTTCGGCCAACACACCTTTCATGGTGTTGATGCGCATTTTCATCAGGCCGTGCGCCATCACAGCAAGTAAAAAGCCGCCACATAGTATCATCAGATAAGCGATCTGGGAAAACTCCATCCCGAAAGCTATTATGGTGGCCGAGCCGGACCCGATCGCGTCGTTGATGATCCGCTTGGGCAGTTCCAGCGTCATATAAAGCAGGGGAAACAGCGACAAAGTCACCATCAACAGGATCAATTGATCGCGCTTGGAGTATTTCCAGATAAAGGCGAAGAGAGAGGATTCTATGGCTTTGGCCCCAGTATTGTTATGCGCCCTGCGCCCATCAACAATCTAACCGCGCTAATCCGGGTAAATCAATGCTTTGTCGGTGGGTGACTTGATCCGGCCCGCAGGTGGATTGCCCCGAAGCGATTGCCGTCCTAGGATGTGACCAAAGAAACCGTTGAAAGGCCGTCCTTGACCGATCCTGTTGTCTTTGCGCTTGCGCTGATTTTTCTGTTGCAGACCAAGCATCTGTTTGCAGACTTTTTTCTGCAGACACCGCGGATGCTGTGCAATCGGGGTGTCTATTTCCATATTGGGCGCTTGCAACATGCGGGTCTTCACAGCGCAGGGTCACTTTTGGCAATGGTCCTCGTTGGTGTTTCTGCACCGCTTGCGATCCTTGTGGCAGCGGTCGAATTGGTGCTGCATTTCCACATTGATTGGGGCAAGGGGCGGTGGTCTGATTACACCGGCCACGGCCCGGATCAAGCCGGGTATTGGCGCGCCTTTGGCGTCGATCAGGCGCTGCATCAATGGACATATCTGCTGATGGTGTTTGCGGTTCTTCCTTAGACGCAGACCCGGCCGCATCCTTCTTTGTTTTGAAAAAATCCTCTCCGAAGGGCGCATTGATCGTATTTCCCAGTGCTCGCTCCATTGACAGGCAACGCCTTGACAGGCCTTGATGCTGCAAAACGTTCAGGGAGAGAAACCAATGATGAGAACCCGCGCCGCTGTCGCTGTCGAAGCCGGAAAACCCCTTGAAATCATGGAGGTGAACCTTGACGGCCCTCGCAAGGGCGAAGTCCTAGTCGAGATCAAGGCAACAGGTTTGTGCCATACAGACGAATTCACCCGCTCTGGTGACGATCCCGAGGGCATCTTTCCGGCCATTCTGGGGCACGAGGGTGCAGGCGTGGTATTGGAAGTCGGAGAGGGCGTGACCACGCTGGAACCTGGCGATCACGTTATTCCTCTCTATACGCCTGAATGTCGCGAATGCGAATATTGTCTGTCGGGCAAAACGAACCTGTGTCAGAAAATCCGCGTGACCCAAGGGCGCGGGCAATTGCCGGATGGAACCACCCGGTTTTCGATGTTGGATGGCACGCCGATCCATCACTACATGGGCTGTTCGACCTTTGCCAATCACACGGTTGTCCCAGAGATTGCGCTGGCCAAGGTTCGCAAGGACGCGCCCTTTGACAAGATTTGCTATATTGGTTGTGGCGTGACCACGGGCATCGGTGCCGTCATCAACACTGCCAAGGTTGAGATTGGCGCGCGCTGCGTCGTCTTTGGTCTGGGCGGCATCGGCCTTAACGTCATTCAGGGCCTGCGTCTTGCAGGTGCCGATCAAGTTGTCGGCGTCGATCTGAACGACGACAAGGCCGAGGTGGGCACATATTTCGGCATGACCGATTTCGTGAACCCGAAGAATGTAGAGGGTGATTTGGTCGCTCATCTGGTCGAGCTGACCGGCGGTGGGGCCGATTACACATTCGATGCGACGGGCAACACGTCTGTTATGCGCACGGCTCTTGAGGCGGCGCACAAGGGGTGGGGCGAAAGCATCATCATTGGCGTGGCTCCGGCGGGTGCCGAAATCTCGACCCGCCCCTTCCAACTGGTCACGGGTCGCGTCTGGCGCGGGACCGCCTTTGGGGGGGCCAAGGGGCGCACGGATGTCCCCAAGATTGTGGATTGGTACATGAACGGCAAGATCGAGATCGACCCCATGATCACCCACAAGCTGACGCTGGATGAGATCAATCACGGTTTTGATCTGATGCATCAGGGCAAGTCGATCCGGGCTGTCGTCGAATTTTAAAAGCAACTTCAGCGCACGAGTTCAAAGCGATGGCGGGGGATATCCCCGCCTGACGCTTTAGAGCGTACTGTATATCAGCTCCCTGCTGGCGCGATTTTCCTAAGTTTTGGCGCGAAATGCATGTTTTTTATGCGGGCACGTTTGTCATCCTATGGCCCAAAGCAAGCCGCAGGAGGCCGATGCGTAAGTTCTTTGACTTCGTCTGAGGCGGGCGTGATGTCATAATGCGTTGCGTGGCCGGGGCTGTTTGTTTTTGGCCCGATTTTGGAGTTTACCAATAATTTTCAGAGATTAACGGCGAAAATTGGCGTTCAGCCCCCGTGTGCTGGATCGGTGCATTGTGTCATTTGCTAACGCGCCGCCCATTGCGCCCCCACTGTTTAGACCGACGCCAGTCCCAGGCCAGACACTGCACGGATTTCGCGGATCACATCTGCAACTCCGGTCCCGTGGCGCAAAGCGGTAAAGACGAACGGACGCCCGGACCGCATGCGGGTTGCGTCCCGTTCCATCACCTCAAGCGATGCGCCGACATGGGGGGCCAGATCGGTTTTGTTGATGATCAGCAAGTCCGAGCGCGTGATCGCAGGCCCACCCTTGCGTGGGATTTCCTCGCCTGCGGCCACGTCGATCACATAAAGCGTGATGTCGGCAAGTTCGGGCGAAAAGGTGGCCGACAGGTTGTCGCCGCCTGATTCAATCAGGATCACCTCGATGTCGGGATGGCGCGCGCGCATTTCGGCAACGGCCGCGAGGTTGATCGATGCGTCCTCGCGGATTGCGGTGTGGGGGCACCCGCCGGTTTCAACGCCGATGATCCGATCCTGTGGCAGAATTTGGCGGCGCATTAACTCTTCGGCATCTTCCTGTGTGTAGATGTCGTTGGTGATGACCCCGATAGAGTGTTCAGATTTGAGTGCCATGGCCAGCGCCGCAGTCAATGTGGTTTTTCCGGCCCCGACGGGCCCGCCGATACCGATGCGCAAAGGGCCGTTCAATTGGGTCATGTGCGAAAAATCCTAGGTTGCAGGGTTTCGTGGCGCATTGCCGCGATGTCGGCGGCAAAGCTGGTGGCGGTCAGGTCGTCAAGCGTGCTGTGTGTCGCCTCGAGTGCCGTGGCGTGGATGGTCGGGGCAAGGGCGGCCAGCAGTTTTTGCCCATCGGTTTGGCCCAGTGGCATGAGGCGTTGGGCGACAGAAATGAGGTTTGAGGCGAAGGCATGGAGGTAGAGAGGCAGCGTTTGTGACAGCGGGATGTTCATGGCCCGGGCCGCTGCCCCAACTGCGACGGGATAGGTCAGCCCATTGATCTCGATCCCCCAGATCGCGCGCGCCGTGTCGCAAAAGGCAGTGCCTTGAAGGTTAATTTCCTTGAGCCGCTCTGCACTTGCGGCAAAGGCACGCGCGGTTGCGTCGATGGTTGTCGCGTCAGGTCCGCCATGGGCTGCGGCCAGCAGGATGGCGTCGGCCCGCGCCGACCCTGTTGCAAGGAGCACGGCGATCCAGTCCTGCAGGCTGTCGCTATTGTGCACTGCCCCATCCGCGACGGCCTGTTCCAGCCCGTGCGAATAGGCAAAGGAGCCCACCGGAAAGGCAGGAGAGAGCCATTGCATGAGGATGAGCGCGGGATCAATCATGTGTGCGAATGGCTGTGATCGTGACCATGGGTGCGGCCATGCCCATAAGCGCCACCTTCGGGGGTGAATGGTTCGGTCACTTCGCGGGTTGTCGCACCAATTTTTGCGAGCATGTCGGTCATGACGTGGTCGCGTTGGATCAATAGCCGGTCGGCTTCGATCTGGCAGGGTGTGTGGCGGTTGCCGATGTGCCACGCGATCCGGTGCAGGGCCGTGCCCGTGACCTCAAGCAGCGGTTCAGGGGCGGCGTCGATGCGGACTTCAAGCTGGTCCGCAGTGATGAGCGCGCCGCCGTGGTCGAGTGATGTGGTATGGGGCAGGTCCACCAGCAGCTGTTGGCCGGAGGCGAGCGTGAGAACTTTGCGCCGCAGGAAGCGATCCTCGTAAGTGAGGGACACGTAATCTGCCGGCGTGCCGTGCGTGTGAGCGTGGTAGTGTTGTGCGGTTAGCATGTGTTTCGTCCAGTTGTTCCAGCAGAGCTGAGGGCAGTCCAGAATCGCGAATATAAGTATACCCCACGCCTAGGAACTAGGAACCGGGCAGGCGTTTTCAGGAGCCGTTCAAAACAGAAAATACCGCTGCGCCATCGGCAGCACTTCGGCCGGTTCACAGGTCAGCAATTCACCGTCTGCGCGCACCTCATAGGTTTCTGGGTGTACTTCGACATGGGGCGTTGCGTCATTCAGGCACAAATCCTTTTTGCCGATGTTGCGCGTATTCTGCACAGCCACCGTATCTTTGTGCAGACCAAGCGATGCCCCGATCCCTTCGGCTTGTGCCGCCGCCGACACGAACGTGACGGCAGAGCGTTCGACAGACCGCCCATAGGCCCCGAACATGCGGCGCGAATAGACCGGTTGCGGTGTGGGAATCGACGCGTTTGGATCGCCCATCTGGGCACAGGCGATGGTGCCGCCCAACAGGACCATTTCGGGTTTGACCCCAAAAAATGCGGGGTTCCATAGGACCAGATCGGCGCGTTTGCCGACTTCGATACTGCCGATTTCGTGGGAAATCCCATGCGCAATCGCCGGGTTGATCGTGTATTTCGCGATATAGCGGCGCACACGAAAATTGTCGTTCTCGCCAGTTTCTTCGGCCAGACGCCCGCGCTGTTTCTTCATCTTGTCAGCGGTTTGCCATGTGCGGATCAGCACTTCGCCGACGCGGCCCATGGCTTGGCTGTCGGATGCGATGATCGAAAATGCGCCCATATCATGCAGGATGTCTTCGGCTGCGATGGTTTCACGACGGATGCGGGATTCGGCGAATGCCACGTCCTCGGGGATGGATTTGTCGAGGTGGTGACAGACCATCAGCATGTCGAGGTGCTCTTCGAGCGTGTTGACGGTGAAGGGGCGCGTAGGGTTGGTCGATGACGGCAAAACGTGCTCTTCGCCGCAGATTTTGATGATGTCCGGAGCGTGGCCGCCGCCTGCGCCCTCGGTGTGGAAGGCGTGAATAGTGCGCCCCTTCATGGCTTTGACCGTGTTTTCGACAAAGCCGGATTCGTTCAGCGTGTCGGTGTGGATCATCACCTGCACGTCCCATGCGTCGGCCACCGAAAGGCAGCAGTCGATGGCACCGGGGGTCGTGCCCCAATCCTCGTGCAGTTTCAGCGCGCAAGCGCCGCCTTTGATCTGTTCTTCCAAAGCGGCGGGCAGGGAGGCGTTGCCCTTGCCCGCAAAGGCGAGGTTCATCGGAAAGGCATCGGCGGCTTGCAACATGCGCCCCAAGTGCCACGGGCCCGGCGTGACGGTGGTGGCCAGCGTGCCATGCGCGGGGCCGGTGCCACCGCCGAGCATGGTCGTGAGGCCGGAATGCAGCGCGTCCTCGATTTGTTGCGGGCAGATGAAGTGGATGTGGCTGTCGAACCCGCCTGCGGTCAGGATGCGTCCTTCGCCCGCGATCGCTTCGGTGCCCGGGCCGATGATGATGTTGACGCCGGGTTGGGTGTCAGGGTTGCCCGCCTTGCCGATGGCCGCGATGCGCCCGTCCTTGAGGCCCACGTCGGCCTTGATGATGCCCGTCCAGTCGACGATCAGCGCGTTGGTGATGACCGTATCGACCGCGCCGTCGGCCCGCGTGACTTGAGACTGGCCCATGCCGTCGCGGATCACCTTGCCGCCGCCGAATTTGACCTGCTCACCATAGAGCATGGCATTTTCGCCCGACCCACCTGTGGCTGCGGCCCCAGAGGCTTCGGCGGTCAGGTCGCGTTCGACCTCGATGAACAATTCGGTGTCTGCAAGGCGCACCTTGTCGCCCACAGTGGGGCCAAACATGGCAGCGTAGTCGCGGCGGGAGATGGATGTTGGCATGTCTTTGTCCTTATTTCAGCGTGACCGAAACGGTTTCACCGGCGAGCGTTCCCGAGACCGGTAGGCCCTTTGTAAGTGGATTGGTTTTTAACAATTGATCGGCCAGTCCGTCGCAAAACACTGAGACACCAGCAGGGTATCCTTCGTTGATACCGCCGGTGAAGCCCTCGCATTTGGAGCCGTTCGCCATTTCGATGCGGACGTTGCAGCCCACAAGACAAAACCCGCGTTCTGCTGTCATCAAGTGCATTTGGTTTCGCGCGTGGACATCGAGTGTGGGCGCGCATCCGGTCAACCACATGGCTCCAACTACGGCGACAAAGCGCGCTGAATTTTGGAGTGGACCACGCCGTGTGCCGGACCGGGTTCGACCCGCCCGCAATCGCTGTGAGTGAGCTGGATGGTGTGCCGGCGCGGGCGACGCTGTGACGTTCGGTACGGGGGAAATTCCATGTTCAAAGGCGCGCAGGCGGTGGCTGTGTGCAGGTCTGGTGCGTGCGCCAAAGACGCCTGTATCTACAGGCGTTTGGATTGCACTGGCGCAACGTCTTGACCCTGCCTGTGACGACGTCATCAAAAACCCTCGCCATAATACTGCAAATCCTCAGCCCGCACGCGCGACAGCCGTTCCATGCACCCAAGGTACAACTGAGTTTGCATCGTGCCCCCGCGCGTCAGGGTGGATTCCGCCTCGCAGGCTGCATCGCGAAAGGTGATCCATTTGCGCTGGGCGTCGCGCATCAGCGCAACGTTTGACGGCTCTCGCAAGTCATAGCTGTCCAGTCGGCGTGCCTGATCCATGGCCAGCGCGTATGCGGCGTTCAGCTCTGCATCGGATTCCTGATAAAATCGCTCCATGCAGTAATTGATCTCGACCGTGTCTGCCGGATCGTCGCAATCCATGCTTTGGGCCGCAAGCGGGGCCGCGGTGGTCAGCGCAAGCAGGCAAACCAAAGCCCGCATTTACAGCTCTCCCATGACTTGCTGGTTAAAGCCGTACACTTTGCGTGCGCCCGAAATCGGGATCAATTGAACATCACGCGCCTGTCCGGGTTCAAACCGCACCGCCGTTCCGGGCGCAATATCAAGCCGCATGCCGCGCGCAGCATCGCGGTCAAATTCCAGCGCCGTGTTCGCTTCGCCAAAATGATAGTGCGACCCGATCTGTACAGGGCGGTCGCCGGTGTTTGCCACATGCAGGGTAATCGCCTGCGCCGTTGCGTTCAGGGATAGCTCCCCCTCTGCCACGATTATTTCACCTGGGATCATTGCACGCGCCTCCACTCTTCATCTCGCAAAATAAACTCAAAATCCGACATCGACATTTCACGCTATCGGATGGGATTGTGGACGGTGACCAGTTTGGTTCCGTCGGGAAAGGTTGCTTCGACTTGAACGTCGTGGATCATTTCGGGCACGCCCTCCATGCACTGATCGCGGGTGATGATCTGCGCGCCGGCTTCCATCATATGCGCAACGGAATGGCCGTCACGTGCGCCCTCCACCACGGCGTCGGTGATCAGGGCGATCGCCTCCGGGTGGTTCAGCTTCACGCCGCGCGCCAGTCGCTTGCGCGCCACTTCGGCCGCCATGGAAATCAGCAGTTTGTCTTTTTCACGCGGGGTGAGTTGCATGGGTCATAGTCTCCAGCAGAGCGGCATTTCGTGCGCCGTCAAGTGATCAAGAATAGGCAATAAAGATGTACGTAAGTGATAGCCCGAAGGCGCAAGCAGGCGCAGTACAAGAACATCCGGGGCCAGCAGGCTCACGCCCCCTGTGTCAGGCAGCACGGCGCGCAACGGGTCAAGGAATGCCTCGGCGTCTGGGGCCACATAGATCAGCGTGACCATGGCCGCCGCACCACCACCGCTGGCAGCATGGGACATGTGTGCGGTGATATCCCCGTTTATGTGCCAAGCGTCCTGGACTAGCGGCGCGCCGTCGCGCGTGACCGTGATACGATCTGTAACGCTGCCAGTGATCTGTGCCTCGCCCATGGCCAAGCGGCCAAAGCAGATGGGTTCCACAATTAACGCGCGCCCGGTGCCCGTGATATCACAGCGCAATCGACGTTCCAGCGCGCAGCCGTCAAACACCAGCGTTTCCTGCGGCAACCACCACAGTGTCGCGCTATCGCCCACCTTGAGCGTTGTATTGACGCGCCCGGTTTCGCCCGGTTGTGCGCGATAGGCGCGTTCGCAGGCTTGCGTCGTCACGGTCAGATGCGTGCCTGCACCGGCTTCGGCCTCGTTGGTGAACCGGTCACCGCCTGTGACCCCGCCTGATGTGTTCAACAGCACCGCCGTCATGCCCACGTTGGCGCGTGGAAAGACGGCCTTGGACGCCCCTTGTTGATAGAGCCCGTCCAAAACCGTCCGCCCCTGAAAGGCCTTGGTGGACAGGCGCACTGACCCAACCGCGCGCGGTTGCGCGGGCAGGGGTTGGGGCAGGGGCATGTGTGCAGTCATTCGTGTGTGGTCCGGCAATGTTTGCGCAATAAGACCATCCCGCGCCTGTCAGGGCCAGCCCCGTTTGCGAGTGCTCGATTTTTCCTCGAAACAGTGCTTAATTTTCAGGCAGACGGCGCAGCAGGTAGGTGTCCATGATCCAGCCGTGAGTGGCGCGCGCTTCTGCCCGTTGGGCCACGATCTGTGCGCTGACAGTGCTTAGCCTGCCAGCGGCGAGGATCTGTTCGGGCATGCCCAGATAGGCCCCCCACCAGATATCGAACGCATCACCATCCAAAGTCTGAAAGGTGCAGTCCCCGTCCAGCATGACGACTAGCGTTTCGCAGCCCGCAGGCCAGCCATGATCGCGCAATTGCCGCCCCGTCGAAATTGTCACAGGCGCATTCACGGTGTTCAGGGGGATGGCATGGGCCGCCGTCAGGGCCTGCACCGACGTTATGCCCGCTACCACGTGTAGCTGGGGTTCAGGGTCCAGCCGGGCTGCGATCCGCAAGGTGCTGTCATACAATGACGGATCACCCCAAACAAGCAGGGCCACGCGCTTGGCCCGTGGATGCGCGGCGATCGTGTCGGCCCAGATGCGCGCGATGGCGTCGTGCCACGCCTCGACCCTTGTGAGGTAAGGCAGCGTGTCATCCCGCACGGGCATCTCGAACAAGGAGATCTGCGCGTCATCGCGTACACTGTCGATGATGGTGGTGCGCAGGTCGGCGAGGTCGGATTTTCCGGGTTTGTAGGGCACCAGAAACAAGTCGGCCTGCGCAATTGCGCGGCGCGCTTGTCCTGTCAGGTGGTCTGGGTTTCCAGTGCCGATGCCGATCAGATGCAGGTCAATCATGAGCGTCTTTCACGAAAAAGGGCCGCGCATGAGGCGCAGCCCTTGGTAGTGTTTCGGTGTTCTGATCAGGCTGCGTTGAACAGACGGTGCGTGAACAGATTGCCTGTTTTCCAGTTGCGCGCCCCTTTTGCTGCGGCAAGGATCGCCAGATCGGCCAGCGGCTCGATCAGGATCACAAGCGCATAGGCGGCACCGAATGTCAGGATGGACTGCATGTTTTCCGCGCCCACGCCCTGACCGTAGATGGCCCAGAACGCAACCCATGCTATGATGCCACCCTGATAGACAGCGGACATTTTCAGCACTTGGGCATAGTCGAGATCCACATAGGCCCGTGCATCAGGCACAATGCGTTTGGCCAGCGCGTGCAGCGCAAAGAGTGGGAACAGCAGTGTCGTCATGTTCACGAAGAACATCGGCAGATCAGTGGGCGCAAAGAAGGCGCCCTGCAACAGCAGACCCAGAACAAGGCCCGCCGCAGCCGCACCGGCTCCAAGCAAAAGGAAAAGTGTGGTGCCAAGAATGAAGTGCACTTCGGAAATACCGGCAGAGAAGTGCGGCATCACCTCGAAAAACACGAAGGTCCCGACAGTTGCCAGTGCGGCACGCACGACAAAGGCTGGGACATTGGCGAATTTCAGATCATTTGCAGCCAGTTTCAGCGAATAGCCTGCGGCTGCGGCTGCTGATCCATAGGCAAATGCCATTTTTGCGCCATCCACGACGCCGGGTTCGATATGCATTTCGTCTCTCCTTGCCACCCGCCCGGCGGCTTATAGCCGGTCGCCCGGCATGTTTCTGTCACGATGGCAGGTCTCCTGACTTGCGGGTCGCTGCGGGGCCGAACCTTCCCAGCCCAAGACAGGCCAGTGGTAATTGCCGGGCCGCTCGCCGGTCACAGTTGCGGGGGCAGTCCGGGATTTTAACCCGGTTCCCTTTTCAAACCCCGTTTGGGGTCACCATCGTAACCTTACGTTTACATTGATTCTGGGGTGGGACAAGTCCGGATGCGGCATTTGGTGGTTCGGTTTGGCCGCGCTGCATATTTGCGCGACTTGGGCTGGGGGCTCTGCCCCCCGGCGTGTGCCACGCCTCCCCCTGGAGTTTAGTTGGCGAGATGAAGCAATGCGATGATCCGCTCTTCATCTCGCTCGGAAAACTCCGGGGGTGAGCCTCAAAGAGGCGAGGGGGCTGGCCCCCTGTTCACCCGTTCGCCAGAGCGCCATAAAGGATGAGTGCAGGGGCGTCGCTGACCCCTTGGCTAAGTCTGTTTGCAAGGTCCGACACACTCAGACGGTGCAGGGCTTGGGCGGGTGTGCTCACCCCTTCGGCGAGAAGCGCGGGGGTATCGCCCGGCAGCCCTGCGTCCATCAGCATTTGCGCAAATGCCGGAAAGGTGCGTTGCCCCATGAACACGACGGTCGTGGCTTGCGCATCGGCCAATGCGGCGAGGTTCAGATCGTCGGGCAACGCCCCGCGCACGTCGTGCCCGGTGAAGAACTGCACTCGCCGTGCCGTCAGTCGCCGCGTCAGCGGAATGCCCGCCGCCGCCGCCGCCGCGCAGGCAGAGGGCACGCCGGGGATGATTTCATAAGCGATACCAGCCGCCTTGAGCGCGTCGGTTTCCTCTTCGAGCCGCCCGAACGTGCCGCCGTCCCCGGATTTCAGCCGCACGATCCGTTGTCCGGTTTCGGCGTAGTCTACCAGCAATTGGCTGACGTGATCCTGTCTGGGCGAGGGGCGGCCTGCGCGTTTGCCCACTCCGACAAGGTCCGCCCCTGCGCGCGCATGGCTTAGGATTGGTCCAGCGCTGAGATCGTCAAAAAGTACTGCATCCGCTCGTTTAAGCCGATCGACGGCTTTGAGTGTCAGCAGTTCCGGATCACCGGGGCCGGACCCCACAAAGCTGACAAAGCCGCTCATGCCCGCTCCCCGGTGATGAGGTGAAAGAAGGTGCCGCTGACATGCCCGCGCCATGATCCCGTCTGCGTCACTGGATTGCCATCGGCGTCGAATACGGCTGCCAGTGGCGCATCGGGCTGATCAAGGATCGATGAATAGTGGAATTCGTGTCCCCGAAGCGCGCTGCCTGCCGCGAATCCGGGCATCGCGCGGTCCAGAACCGCCCGTCTGTAGCCGAGGTTGAATTTCCGTTTTTCATAGCTGGTGACCAGACCGAGCAGGCCGACCATATCATGATGCACGCCGTCCTTGTCCGTCAGGGTTGCACCGAGCGCCATGTAGCCGCCGCATTCGCCGTGAACTGGCTTGGTTTCAGCGTGTCTGCGCAAGGCTGTCTTGAACTTTGTCGCCCCCGCCAAAGTGCCGGCATGCAATTCGGGGTAGCCGCCGGGCAGCCAGACAAGGTCTGCGTCCGCAGCGGGTGTTTCGTCGGCCAGAGGCGAGAACGGTAGGATTTCGGCCCCTGCCGCCCGCCACCCCGTCAAAAGGTGTGGATATGTAAAGGAAAACGCCGCATCCCGCGCCAGTGCGATCCGTTGTGCTGGTGGCGTTGGCAGTGGGTGGGGCGGCAACGCGACACCCGCCTGTGCCGCCGCGCGGATGGCGTCCAGATCTACGTTTTCGCGCAGGAAATCAGCATAGCCTGCAATCGCCGCTTCAAGGTCGGGATGTTCGACAGCTTGGATCAACCCAAGGTGCCGTTCGGGCAGTTTCAGGTCGCCCCGCCGTGGCAGCGCGCCTAGCACCCGTATCCCGGCCCGTTCCATTCCGACCCGCGTCAGTCGTTCGTGCCGTGGGCTGGCCACCCGGTTCAGGATGACCCCTGCAAAAGGCAAGTCGGGATTGTACATCTTGAAGCCCAGCGCCGTTGCCGCCGCCGATTGCGCCTGTCCGCTGACATCGATCACCAAAATCACAGGCCAGCCCATAGACTGTGCGGTTTCCGCGCTTGAGCCAAAGCCGCTTTGCCCCCGTGTGGCGACTCCGTCGAACAGGCCCATCGACCCTTCGGCGACGCAGATATCTGCGCCCGCCTGTTGCGCGGCGATCCCGCCCAGCAATGCATCATCCATTGCCCATGTGTCGAAGTTGAACGAGGGACGTCCCGCAGCCGCAAGGTGAAAGGCCGGGTCGATATAATCGGGCCCGGATTTATAGGGCTGTACCACCAGCCCCGAGTCCCGCAGCGCCCGCAAAAGGCCCAGCATAACGGTGGTTTTTCCCGTGCCAGAGGCGGGGGCCGAGATCATCAATCCCGGTTGAGACAAGGTCGCATCAGTCATCGCCATGGCTCCAGCTGGCCCAAGGGCTGTCAGCGGTTTGAGGTCTGTAGCGCCGGTCATAGTCCGGCGCGTAGAGACAGCTTTCGTCAAAGGCTTCTGCCCCGATGGCCCGCCCCACAAGAATAAGTGCGGTGCGTGATATGTTGTCTGTCATTGCGTCTTTCAGCGTGGCCAGCGTGGCCAGAATGACTTGTTGGTCAGGCCAGCTGGCGCGGTAGACAACGGCGACCGGGCAATCAGGCCCGTACGCCGGCGACAGATCCGTGACCACCTGATCGAGTTTTCCGATGGACAGATGGATCGCCAGTGTCGCCCCTGTGGCTGCAAAGTTCGTCAGTGTTTCGCCCGCGGGCATCGTCGAAGCCCGCCCGGGCGTGCGCGTCAGCACGACGGATTGTGCCACGCCGGGCAGTGTCAGTTCCGCCCCCAAGGCCGCTGCTGCCGCCGCAAACGAGGGCACCCCCGGTGTCACAGTGAACGGAATGTCTGCCGCCTTGATCCGCCGCAATTGTTCGCCCATCGCGGACCAGACCGACAGATCGCCGGAATGCAGCCGCGCGATGTCGTGCCCTTTGGCGTGGGCGGCGTTGATTTCATCCATGATCTGGTCGAGGTCCATGGCGGCGGTGTTGACCACCCGCGCATCTGGAGGGCAGTGGCCGAGGATTGCCTCGGGCACCAGCGACCCGGCATAAAGGCAGACCTTGCAGGCCGCGATCAGGTCGCGCCCGCGCAATGTCAGCAGGTCTGGTGCGCCGGGGCCTGCGCCGATGAAATGGACGGTCATGTGTCTGCTCCTTTGGCGATGGCGCAGGTGGCCATGCGGTCTTGGGAAATCTGGCGGGTGACGATCAGGGTCGCACCGGGGCCTGCGGCGGCAAGCGCTGCAGCTTCGGCGACGGAGCCTGTGCGTCGCAATAGGCGGCTAAGGGGGGACTGCGTTTCGGTTTGCGCGGCGTGCAATGCGCTGGGTTGTACAGGATTGATTTGCAATGATCTATTGCGCGCAAATTCCGTGATCGCGGGTTGCTGTGCCTTGTCCGCCGGTGTGGCCAGCAGATCAACGCGCTCGGCAAGCCCTGTGCGGTTCAAGGCTTGTTCAAAGCTGTCAGTCGTCGCGCGACTGGTGAATCCGAACCCTGCCACGATCATTGTGTCACGCTCCATTGCACCACGGGATAGGCTGCCGCCCAGCCTCGTTTTGCCCCGAGCGGTTTGGCATAGGCTAATTCAATCCGCATCAGATCGCCGCCCAGCCGTGTCTGCCATTGTGCGAGCAGCGCCTCGCCTTCCAATGTGACTGCGTTGACGACGAGGCGGGCATTGGTGGCGCTGACGTCTTCCAGCACCTCTTGGCTCAAGCCGCCGCCGACAAAGATGGCATCCGGTGCTTCAAGGTTACAGAGCGCGTCGGGGGCGGATCCGATCACGATATGCAAGCGATGATCGACCCCCAGTGCTTCGGCGTTGAGCCGTATCCGCGCGGCGCGGTCATCGCGTGGTTCGATGCAGGTGGCGCGCACAGTCGGATGCGCCAGCAGCCATTCCAGCGCGATGGAGCCTGATCCGCCGCCCACGTCCCACAGGTGTTCATGCGGTTTGGGCGCGAGAGTTGACAGCGTAATGGCGCGCACGGGCCGCTTGGTCATTTGTCCGTCGCTTTGGAATGTGTCGTCGGGTTGGCCTGTGGCCCGCGTAAGGACAGCCCCGTCGCCTGCCAGCACAATGGCGGCGCAGACGGGATGATCGAACGTGCCTGTCAGTGCGCGCGCCATGCCTGATGTAATCCGCTCTTGGGGGCCGCCGAGGTGTTCGAAGATCGTGATGGTGCTGTCACCAAATCCATGTTGCGCGAGGTATCCGGCAAGTTCGCCCACCGCTGCACCGTCGCGCAATGTCACAATGAGATGTGTCGCTGGTGCCAAGTGGCGGCGCAGCCGTTGCATCGGTGCGGCGTGCAGCCCAAGGCAGGTCGTTTTTTCAAGCGCCCAGCCGAGCCGATTTGCCGCCAGTGCAAAACAGGACGGGCCCGGATGCGCCGTCCATTCGTGGGCGTCATAGCGCCGTGCAATGACCGAACCGGCCCCGAACCAGAACGGGTCGCCAGAGGCCAGAACAACCACGCGCTGCCCCCGCAGCCCATCGAGTTGCGTCAACCCGTCGCTGAAGGGAACGGGCCAACCTATCGTCCGCGCGCGTGTATCGCCCAGCAAGTCCAGATGGCGGGGCGGGGCCATGATGATGTCAGCGGTTTCGAGTGCCGCTTGACTTCGCGCACTCAGCCCGGCAACTCCATCCTCGCCTATGCCAATGATAGTGAGCCAGGGGGCGTCAGACATGCAGATCAACCTTTTGATCCTTGGGGGCACGACCGAGGCCACAGCGTTGGGCGGCGCGGTTGCGGCGGCTGGACTGACAGGTATCGTCAGTTTCGCAGGCCGTGTAGAGCGCCCCAAGCGCCAGCCATTGCCCCAGCGCGTTGGCGGCTTTGGCGGGATCGACGGTTTGCGCGATTATATCGTGCGCAACGGTGTAACCCATGTCGTCGATGCCACCCATCCTTTTGCCGCCCAGATGAGCCGCAACGCCGTCGCGGCCTGTGCGAATGCAAACATCCCGTTGATCGCGCTGACCCGCGCGCCGTGGTGGGCGCAATCCGGCGATAACTGGACCCATGTGCCCGACATCGACGGGGCGGTTGGTGCCCTTGATCGTGCGCCCGCGCGCGTGATGTTGGCTGTTGGGCGCATGCATCTGGATGCGTTCGCGCCGAACCCGCAGCATTTCTATCTGTTGCGGCTGGTCGATCCGCCCAGCAATCCGCCGCCGTTTCCGGATCACCACGTGCTGGTGTCGCGTGGCCCATTCACGCTGGCTGATGATCGCGCACTGATGGACGCGCATGGCATCGATCTGGTTGTGTCCAAGAACGCAGGCGGCACAGGTGCCTATGCCAAGATCGAGGCCGCACGCGCTCTGGGCCTGCCGGTCATAATGATCGACCGCCCCGCGATCTCTGCCCGCGCAGAAGCCTATGGCGTGGCGGATGTTATGGCGTGGCTGGGTCATGCGGGTGCCGACCGGGGCGTATAGACGATGGGCGCGTGCCCGGTGTCTATGATCCGCGTCTGACTGGACCCGACAATGACCATGGTGCGCATGTCGGCCATATCTGGTGTCGTGTCTTGCAAGGGGACGACTTTGATCTCTTCGTCCGGGGTCGATACGTTGCGGGCAAAAATCACGGGACGGTTGTCGCCGCAGGCTTCCTTGAGCACTTCGAGCGTGCGCACGAACCCTTCGGGGCGGGATTTTGACCGCGGGTTATAGAAAGCCATAGCAAAATCCGCCTCAGCCGCGAGCCGCAGACGCCGTTCGATGATCGCCCATGGTTTGAGGTTGTCACTGAGGTTGATGGCGCAAAAATCATGACCCAAAGGTGCACCGGCGCGGGCGGCAGCGGCCAGCATTGCGGTGATGCCAGGCAAAACGCGAATATCAAGGGTGCGCCAGTGGGTTGGCCCTGCCTCAACCGCTTCGAACACGGCGGCGGCCATGGCAAAAACGCCTGGATCACCGGACGAAACGACAACCACGTGATGGCCCGCAGCCGCCATGTCGAGCGCATGGCGCGACCTGTCCAGTTCGACCCGGTTGTCGGTGGGATGCAACGTCAGCCCCGGACGCGCCGGGATGCGCGCGACATAAGGTATATAGCCGACGATATCCGTGGCACGTGCCAGTGCCGCAGTGACTTCGGGAGTGACCAGTGCCTCGTTGCCCGGCCCTAAACCTGCGATCACCAGCGTGCCCGTCATGGTCTGCGCCCCTGTCCATGCACCACGATGATCGAGAAATAGGGCGTCACTTTGCGCTCTGCCTCTGACAGCTTTTGCACGGTCTGGTTCGGCATCGTTGCATATTCGACCAGCCATGCCGCGTCATAGCGGCCAGCGGTGCGCAGGGCGCTTCGGACTTTGTCGATGTTCCGCCCGATTTTCATCACCACGAGCGCGTCCGCATTTGCCATGTTCTGGGCCAATGTGTCTTCGTCCAGTGTGCCCATCAGCACGGTCAGGATATCGTCGCCCCATGTGATTGGAGCACCTGTTGCAGTCCATGCACCCGACATGCCTGTGATGGCGGGCACGACCTGCGTCGGAACATCGTCCTTGAGGCGGGTATAGAGGTGCATGAACGAGCCATAGAAAAACGGATCGCCCTCGCACAGAACAACGACATCTTCGCCCGCATCCGTCAGCGTACGCAGGCGTTTGGTGCAGTCTGTATAAAAGCTGCTGAGCGCCTCGTTATAGCGCGGGTCACTGAGCGGGATTTCAGTCGTGACCGGGTATTCCATCGCATGTTCCGTCGCCTCTGCGGGCAGCAGATCGTTGGCCAGTGTGCGCGCCTGACCGGGGCGGCCTGCCTTGCGGAAATAGGCGATGTGGCGCGCGCCTCTTACCAGCCGGTCGGCCCGAACACTCAGCAGATCGGGATCGCCGGGGCCAAGGCCGACGCCATAGACTGTGCCGCGTCTAGCAGTCATTCCTTGCGGCTCGCGATGGCGTTGACGGCTGCGACGGTGATCGCACTGCCGCCCAGGCGGCCTTGAACGATGCAGCATGGCGCAGGTTGAGCGGCCCAAAGCGCGTCCTTGCTTTCTACTGCACCAACAAAGCCGACGGGGCAGCCAATGATTGCGGCAGGCCGAGGGCATTCGGGATCTTCGAGCATGTTGAGCAGATGAAACAGTGCCGTGGGCGCGTTGCCGATTGCGACGATTGCGCCTGCAAGGTGTGGCCGCCAAAGTTCAAGCGCCGCGGCAGAGCGCGTATTGCCCATCTCGGCCGCGAGTGGTCGTACGGCGTCATCATGCAGTGTGCAGATGACCGCATTGTCTGCGGGCATGCGGGGGCGTGTGATGCCCTCGGACACCATGCGCGCGTCACACAGGATCGGTGCGCCGTTTTCCAATGCGGTGCGTGCCGCAGGGACGAAACCGGGCGAGAAATGGCAGAACTCTTCGAGCCCGACCATGCCTGCGGCATGGATCATGCGCACCGCCACTTGTTCTTCGTCCGCATCAAAGCGGGTTAGGTTCGCTTCGGATCGGATGGTGGCAAAGGATTGCAGGTAGATGGCTGCGCCATCGGTTTGGTATTCATAGGGCATTTTGTCAGGCCTTGATCGTCATAAGGTCGGTGGCGGACAGCCCGCGCTGGCGCGGCTGATCCCATGGATGGCCTTGTTTCACAAGGTCATAGGCGCTGTCTTGGCCCACAAGCGTCGTGTCGCAGGCGCGTGGATAGGCGCATCCTTTGGCGCAGCCGGATACGTGCAACCCATATGGGTGATGCGGGGCCAATGCACGGGCCAGCGTTCGTGTGTCCACGCTGGCATGCGCACAGGCTGGTTGTCCGGGACAGGCGTGGGCCCGCAGGACGGGATCGGCGGCATCCGTGACATAGCCGTGCGCTGGGCAGAGCTGCGCGCCTTCCAACACAAACACCCGCCATGATGTGACGCGCAGGTCGATGGCGCGGCTGTCGGTGATCAGCGCAATCAGCGTCGCCGCATCCAAGCTGCCAAAGGCTGCCCCATAGGCGATCCCGTTTGACACCTGTCCCGGCGGTATCTGCGGTAGCGCTGCGCGCGGTGTCTGATCTGCCCACGAGCCGGGCGGCGGCGTGGTTTTGACATGATGCGACATCCGTTTTGCGGCAATGCCGCCGGTGTCGCAGAACCATTTGGCTGCCTCGATCAGGGTGTCGATGGCTGTGGTTGGGCTTATCTCTTGCCCCTTGTCCATGCCGTCAAGGCGCAGGATCAGACCGCCCGTCGTGCTACGTTCAAACCGGAAATCTGCAGAGGTATCGCGCAGGGCTGGCCCCAAACCTGCATCAATGGCAAAGCCCATCTTGGCCGGAAGGGGGGGCAGGTCGCCCAGTCGCGCGCAGAGTGCGTCGTGCAGGTGATGATTGACATCGCTGTCTTGCCAAAAAGGGGTCATGGCGATGTTGCGCCGACTTTCCTGTTCAGGTGTGGGATCGAGCAGGTCGAGGGCAAGAAGGGCTGCCAGCACGTTTTCATGCTCTGTTTCCGTGATACCACGCAATTGCAGATTGGCGCGGCTGGTCAGATCGATTGTGCCGTTGCCGAACGTTCGCGCGATGTCGCACAGTCCAAGCGCCTGTTCCGCACTGAGCTGACCGAGCCGGGGGCGCACCCGCACGATCAATCCGTCACCTGACATCATCGGGCGGTAGGCACCGGGGCACCAGCCCTTGATCTGGCTTTGGGCGGTCATTGTGCGGCCTCCAGAGCGGCGCGGATCGAATTGCGTCGCGTCTGCCACAGGCCTGCCGCATCCAATGCTGCGAATTGATCCAGCATCGCCTGATAGGCCCCCGGATTGGCATCCTGCAAAAAGGCGGCGACCTGCGGATCGCCTATTGTCGCCTCGTGATAAAGGTCAAACAGATGTGGTTGCACGACCCCGGCCAAATGCGCAAAGGCTGCCATGTGATCGAGGGTGGCGGCAATTTCCGCCCCACCGCGAAAGCCGTGGCGCATCATGCCAGCCAGCCAATCGGGCTGGATCGCGCGGGCTTGAACGACGCGTGCCACTTCTTCGGGCAGGGACCGCGCGCGAGGGCGATCAGGGTTTGTGCTGTCAAGGTGGTACAGCGCAGCGTTGCCTCCGGTGATCCGTTGGGCGGCGGCGAACCCCGCCTCGTGCGCGGCATAGTCAGAGGCAAGCAGCACGTCTGTTTCCGGCAAATCCTGAAGGTGCACAAAGCTGTCGGCACTGGCCACACGGGCGCGTATGCCTGCATCATCCCGGATCGCGTTAGTCCCATCCAGCGCATAGGCGCTGGCGGCAAGCCATGCTTGCCCGGCCGCCGCGCGACTTTCATCGGTGAACGTTTCCAGATCAGCCCCCATCCCCAGCCCAAAGCTGCCCGGAGCCGGGCCATAGACGCGCGGCGTTGCAGCCTGGCCTGCATAAGGGTTCCAATCGGGGGCCTCGTCGCGCTGGCTGAGCGCGCGGATGGCTTGGGCAAACAAGGCCGAAAGCGTTGGAAATACATCTCGGAAAAGGCCGGACACCCGCAATGTGACATCGAGCCGGGGACGATCAAGGTCGGTGATGGGCAACACTTCGATCCCGGATACGCGTTCTGAACCCGTGTCCCAGACCGGTTTGACGCCCAGCAGATGCAGCGCCATTGCGAACTCCTCGCCTGCGGTGCGCATGGTGGCTGACCCCCACAGGTCCACGATCAGGCCACGCGGCCAGTCGCCTTCGTCCTGCAGGTGGCGGCGCACCAATTCTTCGGCCAGTTTCACGCCTTGGGCATAGGCGGCGCGCGTCGGGACGCTGCGCGGATCGGTCGTGAACAGGTTGCGCCCTGTGGGCAGCACGTCGCGCCGTCCGCGATAGGGTGATCCGGATGGGCCACCAGCAATGCGCTGGCCGTTCAACGCGGCAATCAGGCTGGCGGATTCTGCCGCGATAGACGGGGCCGTGTCATGCAGGGCGGCGGCGGCCGGCGCACGACCCCAGATATGCAGCCCGTCGCCAAATTGGCTTTCCTTGATGTCGCAGACAAAGCGGTCGATGCGCGTCACCGCCTCGGCTGTGGATGTAGCGCGGTCAAGGCCAAGGTCATCTTCAACCCCGAGGGCTTGCGCCTCTGTGCGGATATCGTCCTGCAATCGGTCGCGGCGTTTCGGGTCGAGGCCATCTGCGTTGGAAAACTCGTCCAGCAGCGTTTCGAGCCGCACGAGCCTGTCGGGCGTCGCGCTCGGTTTCATTGGGGGGGGCAGGTGC
>Ga0209405_1001054_pt1 | contig 21041 bp, 22 predicted proteins | sample COGITO_mtgs_1105_6_FD_184803 | JGI IMG/M metagenome (GOLD analysis project Ga0209405, IMG submission 184803) | Pelagic marine microbial communities from North Sea - COGITO_mtgs_110516 (SPAdes) (version 2) | ecosystem: Environmental > Aquatic > Marine > Epipelagic ...
AATAAACAAACCCTTGTTCAGTATTGTTAGGTACGTCACAGTTCTCTGAAACGATACTTATAACACCATTTAAAGTAGCTGAGGTTTCTGTTATATCTGTAGCAGCTTGTGTGGTTAGAGTTGGCTCGTAAACACAAGGATTTCCTCCGTCATCCGAGCAAGCGAAAATTGTTACAGCTAAAAATAAGTAAAGTATGTTTTTCATAATAAACTGGTTTATACTTCAAATATACCAAAAAAAAAAATAGACAACATTCAATGTAGATATATTGCCTTCAAATTAGCCGAAAACAGCGTTAAAACGATTATTAGTATAGAGCGAATAGATAAGCTTAAATACAAGCTTAAAACAGACAATGGAAGCTACAAAGTAGAAGCTACTGACTTGCCTTTTCCTATTAGTAGAGTTGAGAGGTTTAAAACAATCTAATTCTTAAATAATTAGTTCTGTTAATTTTCAAGTCAAAGTATAGTCCGTAGTAGTTTAAGAAGTTAACTATATGAAGAAGTTTTTTCATTGGTTAGTGTTCTATTTTATTTCATTACAATCGATACTGTGCAGCCAACAACTTATTTGACTTTTTTTTATTTATTAAAGTTTTAATTTACTCTTATATAATAATAATAAACACATTCTTCGCAGTCATCTATAATATCAATATCAGAACACCCTGCAGAGTATGTATATGTTACACATTCATCGTCTACAGTGTAGCAAATTTTATTTCCATATGCTTCGCTTTGATTATCTTCGAACATAAAGGAGTATAAATAATCCTCGCCATCAACAAAATAACCCTCGCTAATGGGTTCACCATATTCTGAAACCAAACTATAATAATCTTCACTGTCGTAGTCTATAGCCATATTTCGGGCATCTGATTGGGAAGTAGAGCCATCAAAATCAGGACAATCAAAGTCTAAGGAGTTATCACTCCCATCTCCACTGCTTGAGCAAGCGAAAATGAATAAAGCGGAGAGTAAGAGTAGTTTTTTCATAGTTAAATTGGTTTATAATTCAAAGATAACAAAAAACATTTCATAGAATTAGTCCAAGTTTAGTACTTATTAGCTCAGTAGCTTTGGAACAAAGCGTGTTGAGAAAAGGGCTAAAAGTGAAAAGAACAGAAATGTCTGTCAATTGTCTGTCAGTTTTTAGTAAATTTGCCTCGTTCTTTGAGATGTTTAAAAATTAAGTAAGAAATGGCTTTTAGTAGCTTTTCGAGACTGGTTAGAGAGTGAGAGCCACAAAAAAAGCCCTTACATTGCTGTAAAGGCTTTATAACTGGCTCCTCCTCTTAGGCTCGAACTAAGGACCCTCTGATTAACAGTCAGATGCTCTAACCAACTGAGCTAAGGAGGAGTGTTTTTTTGCTATTGCGAGCGCAAATATATAGTATTTTTTATTTTCTACAAATAGAAATTTAATATTATTTAATCAAAAACCGCTTTAAAAATATCATTCCCATTCGCAAACAATACGAGTGCAATCAAAATAAAGAATCCGGCGGTTTGGGCATACTCCATAAACTTGTCACTTGGCTTACGTCCCGACACCATTTCATAGAGTAAAAACATCACGTGACCACCATCCAAAGCAGGGATGGGCAGTAAATTGAGCACCCCTAACATAATCGATAAAAAAGCGGTGATTCCCCAAAACGATTGCCAGCTCCAAGTGTCCGGAAAAATATCAAATATGGCTTTAAATCCACCAACGCCCTTATAAGCACCAGTACTTGGTGAGAAAATAAGCTTCAATTGCGTCCAATACGAAGATATTTGTGAGGTAAAACGGTCCAAACCAACACCAATACTTTCGCCAAACGTATAGGAGTTTTCAACGACTTTAAAGTACCCTAGTGCTTCAATAGTAGAATAATTAGCTCCTTTAATTAATCCTAAGTTTCCATTGGCATCAATTTGAAGGGTTTTAGTAAGTGTTTCTCCAGCTCTTAAAACAGTGGCACTTACCGTTTGTCCTTTATAGTCTGAAGCCAAGGCCTCAAATTCATCAAAATACTTAAAAGATTTGCCGTCTATACTGGTCAACAAATCGCCTTGTTGTAAATCTTGACCCGCATTTAGAGAGCCTTCTGCTATACTACTAACAATAAAGGGACGTCTTAATTCAAAAAAGGATCGGCTTTTACTACCGCTTAATCGCCCTAGAAAGTCTTCTGGGAAGGTGACGCTCATGGATTCACCATCGCGTTCAAAACTAACCAATTGCGCCGATAATAGGTTCTTTCTTAAATCCGAATAATTTACAATCTCTTGACCATTGATCGCTGTAATATTATCGCCTGTCTGTAATCCCAATTCAATGAGTAAGGGATTTGTAATTAAATAACCATCTTTAATGCTTTTCGCATCAATATCCGAATCGCCATACGAAAACGCCATGAAAATATAAATCACTGCCGCCAATATAAAATTCACAGTCACACCACCCAGCATAATGATGAGTCGTTGCCAAGATGGCTTTGAACGAAACTCCCAAGGCTGTGGTTCTTGTGCCATCTGCTCTGTGTCCATGCTCTCGTCAATCATCCCTGAAATCTTTACATAGCCCCCCAAAGGCAACCAGCCGATTCCATAAACAGTCTCACCAATTTTCTTTTTGAATAACGAATATTTGACATCAAAAAAAAGGTAAAACTTCTCGACGCGCGTTTTAAATAATTTAGCCGGAATAAAGTGGCCTAATTCATGCAGCACAATCAATAGTGAAAGACTCAATAAAAACTGTGATATTTTGATAACAAATTCCATGTTGTATGTGTAGGATTAAGTGAACAAATGTAAAGTTTTCAATTTAGAAACAAAAACTTTATTAGGATGCTTCATTTTTAGGAAGATATATTCAAAATTCTCTGTTCTGTATTGTATTTTTGCAAGTATAATGACACCACTATGAATGCCTTTTTAAAAAAATACAAACTCTTCATAACCACCCTCTTTGTGCTGTCATGCATTATTATCACGTTGTTTTACAACATTCTAAAACCAGTCAAAGTATTGCCCATCTATCAACCTGCACAAGTGAATTATGAGTTAGTAGATAGCACCATTCAGCACCAAAAAAAATACCATCGCATTGCCGATTTTAGCTTGATCAATCAAAATGGAGACACAATTACACAAGAATTTTACAAAAATAAAATCTATGTCGCAGACTTTTTCTTTACAACCTGTCAGACCATATGCCCTATCATGACTGATCACATGTACGAAATTCAAAAACAAACCATTACCGATCCTGAAATTCTATTACTCTCACATTCGGTAACTCCAAAAATTGATTCCGTTGCCCAACTCAAACGCTACGCCAAAAAAAAATTGGTCAATAGCTCCAAATGGAATTTAGTGACTGGCGATAAAAAACAAATTTATGAGCTGGCACGTAAATCCTATCTGGCAGTAAAAGACGCTGGCGACGGTGGTCCTTATGATATGATTCATACCGAAAACTTTATGTTAATTGACAAAAAGCGACAAATTAGAGGTTTTTATGATGGAACCAATTTCGAAGAAATTGAGCGTCTTCTTAAAGACATAAAAATTTTAAAAGCATCGTATAAAAACTAATCTTTTTAGTACTTTTGCTTCTTTAAAATGAATCTAAATAAGCATGCACTTGACCATAGCAGACCTTAAAAAAGGAGAAAAAGGTACCATTACCGACAGCTCATCCGAAGACATTCCATTAAAGCTATTAGAAATGGGATGCCTTCCAGGAAATACAGTGCATTTACTTCAATTGGCACCCTTTGCAGATCCGATGTATCTCAATGTTAACGACAGTTTTTTGGCCATTAGAAAAGAAACTGCCGCTCTGATTATAATCAAAAAAATAGATGAGTAAACAGATAAACGTTGCGCTAATTGGAAATCCAAACACTGGAAAAACATCGGTGTTTAATGCCTTGACAGGTCTCAATCAAAAGGTTGGAAATTACCCTGGAATTACGGTCGATAAAAAGCAAGGCATCTGTAAATTATCACGCGGAGTTAAAGCTCATATTTTAGACCTACCAGGCACCTACAGCCTAAACGCCTCCTCTTTGGATGAGAATGTGGTCATTGAACTACTACTCAATAAAAATGATAAAGACTACCCCGACGTTGCAATTATTGTAAGTGATGTCGAAAACCTAAAGCGAAACTTACTGCTCTTTACTCAAATTAAAGACCTTAAAATCCCCACTATTTTGGTGATTAACATGAGTGATTTAATGAACCGTAAAGGCATTTCCTTAGACATAGAATTATTAGAAGCAAAACTTCATACCAAAATAGCCCTTGTAAGTACCCGAAAAAATAATGGCATTCAAGAGTTAAAACAACTCATCGAAAATTATAAAACGATTTCTAAAGAAACCTGTTTAGATACAAGCTCAATTGACACGGCTTATTTTGAAAGTTTACAAAAAGCGTTTCCAAATCAAGATGTTTATAAATTATGGTTGGTCATTACTCAAGATGCAAATTTTGGAAAAATCACACGTCAGGAATTAGATATTTCAAAATTTAAAACAAAATCAAATCAAGAATTAAAGCGATTGCAGCAAAAAGAAGCCATCAAACGCTATCAATTTATCAATTCAATTTTAAAAGAAGGACAAACCATAGATCGCTCTAAAGCTACTGGATTAAGAAGTAAATTGGACCGTTTACTAATTCATAAAGTTTGGGGATACGTGATCTTTTTCTGGATTTTATTGACCATTTTCCAGGCAATATACGATTGGGCAACAGTTCCTATGGACCTCATCGACACTACTTTTGCGAGCTTAGCTGAATGGGTAAAAAACACCTTTCCTAATGGTGGAATGGTCACCGATTTGGTGGCGGAAGGGATTGTATCGGGGATTGGTGGCATCGTCATATTTATTCCTCAAATTGCCTTTTTGTTTTTATTCATTTCGATATTAGAAGAAAGTGGCTATATGAGTCGTGTGGTCTTTTTGATGGATCGCATCATGCGGCGATTTGGGTTGAGTGGAAAAAGTTTAGTGCCGCTAATTTCTGGGACAGCTTGTGCCATTCCTGCAGTCATGGCCACCCGAAATATCGAAAACTGGAAAGAACGTCTCATCACTATATTAGTCGTCCCGTTTACAACTTGTTCAGCACGTTTGCCTGTGTACCTCATCATCATCGCATTGGTAATTCCAGAAGGTTCTATTATTGGATTGAGTTACCAAGCACTAACCCTGATGGCATTGTACCTGCTCGGGTTTGGAATGGCTATATTTTCAGCTTACATCCTTGATAGAGTTTTAAGAACAAGACATAAAACATTTTTTGTGGTAGAAATGCCAAACTATAAACTACCCCTACTGAAAAATGTTATTATTACAGTAATTGAAAAAACAAAAACATTTGTGTTTGAAGCTGGGAAAATCATTTTAGCAATTTCAATTATTCTTTGGGTCTTAGCATCTTATGGCCCTGGAGATAAATTTAACAATGCGGAAGCCTATATAGAACCCACCACACAAACCTCCTATGAACGAAACGATCAAATCGCAGCTTTTAAGTTAGAACACTCTTATATTGGAATTATTGGAAAAACAATTGAACCACTAATTAAACCTTTGGGGTATGATTGGAAGGTTGGTATTGGATTGGTTGCGTCTTTTGCCGCTCGAGAAGTCTTTGTGGGAACATTAGCAACAATTTATAGTGTAGGTAGTGCAAATGAAGGCGAAAATATTGACACTATTAAAAACAAAATGCAAAATGAAACCTATGCAGATGGCACAAAAGTATTCACACTAGCTTCGGGAATTTCGTTGCTGTTATTTTATGCGTTTGCCATGCAATGTATGAGTACATTAGCAATTGTAAAACGCGAAACTAAAAGCTGGAAGTGGCCGATTCTTCAGCTCATTGGAATGACGGCCATCGCTTATATTTGTGCGTTGATTGCATTTCAGTTTTTAAAATAGTACAAGATGAACGATACCTTTCAAACAATCATAATTGCTTCCTTATTAATTTTGGCACTTGCCTATGTATTCCGAAAACAGCTTTGGAAATCCAAAAAGAAACACAATGGTTGTGGCAACGACGGTTGTGGATGTTAACCTAAAGCAACATCTAAAGTCATCATCACTATAAATCCACCAATAAACCCAAGCGTTGCAATATCGGTATATTTATCGCGTTGCGTTTCGGGGATTACTTCTTCAACCACTACAAAAATCATCGCTCCCGCAGCAAATGCTAGAGCATAGGGTAAAATAGGGGTGAAAAATGTCACCGCAACGGCGCCAAATACAGCTGCTATTGGTTCTACAATAGCCGACAATTGTCCATACCAAAAACTTTTAAACCTACTCACTCCTTGACGTCTTAACGGCATAGAAACAGCCAGCCCTTCTGGGAAGTTTTGGATTCCAATTCCAAGGGCTAATGCTACAGCACCCCCAATTGTTGCTTCTGGAATTCCTGCAGCGACACCTCCAAAGAGGACACCAACAGCCAACCCTTCTGGGATGTTGTGAAGTGTAATTGCCAATACCAATAAGGTGGTTCGATGCCAAGGCGATTTGACGCCTTCTTTTTCACTTTCTTTAAAATTAATGTGCAAATGTGGGAGCACTTTGTCAAGTCCAAATAGAAATAATGCCCCAAAACCAAACCCAATGGCTGCAGGAATCACTTTAAAAAACCCTTCTCCTGGACTCATTTCAATACTTGGAGCCAATAAACTCCAAAAACTTGCTGCGACCATGACACCTCCAGTAAATCCGAGCATCCCGTCTAATAGTCCACGATTCATTCCTTTGAAAAAAAACACAAGAGAGGCCCCTAAAGCCGTCACAACCCAAGTAAATAATGAAGCATAAAGCGCCGCTAAAATGGGGTCTATACTACTAAGGTAAGAAATAATCTGATCCATGTTTTTTTATAAAATTTTGCGCAAGTTACTAAATCCTTTTTTCTTTTTGAAGTTGTTCGTAAGCTTCTTGAACCTTTTTAAACTTTTCTTCCGCCCCTTTTTGATGCTCCTTTCCTAAGTGTGAGACTTTATCGGGATGGTATTTTTTAGCCATTTTTCTGTACGCCTTTTTAATTTCGGAAATTGTCGCATTTGAGTCGAGTTCTAAAATTTTATACGCACTATCAGAGCTGTTATAAAACATGGCTTTGATACTCTCAAAATCTTTGGGGTTAATCCCTAAATATGAAGCGATAAGCGCAATGGCTTCCACTTCAGAATCGGCCACATGATGATCTGACTTTGCAATCCCAAATAAAAAATGAACCAGTTGAAGGCGTGAGGCATGGTCCATCATTTGACGAATTTGCAAACAGACTTGACGATTTGAAATGTTGGCTTGTTTGGAGATTTCTCTAAATAAATTAAACGCTTGGTTGGCACGTGCTTTGCCATACATTTGAACAAATTGTGCACGAACAAAATCCAATTCTCGCTGGTCCTGTTTGCCATCTGCTTTGATGACAATCGATGCCAATATCAACAAGCTGACTTCGAAATCTCCCGAACGTGTTACCGATTGATTTTGAGAACGATCGCTGCCACTTTTAGAAGATGCGTCTAACATACTTCCCACTGCCAGTCCAATAATTGCCCCAATTGGTCCTCCAAATGACCATCCAATCGTCGCTCCTATCCATTTTGAAAACCCCATATATTCGTGTCCTAATTAAATTAAAAACCAAACCTACAAAAAAACAACAGAATCAGTTGACAACCGCTGTGATTTCTGAACTAATTTATAGTCAATTTAACATTTGTCATCTTTAAAAATGAATATAATTGCCCGACAAATGTGTATCTTTGTGCTTTAATTAAAAAATAAAATATACATGTATCCAGCAGAATTAGTAAAACCCATGCGTGAACATTTAACGCAAGTAGGTTTTGAAGAATTACATACCGCCGAAGCTGTGGACACTTCTTTAGCAAAATCTGGCACGACTTTAATTGTAGTCAACTCGGTTTGTGGTTGTGCAGCAGCCAATGCGCGTCCCGGTGCCATCATGAGTTTAAGTAATGATAAACGACCGGCTCAAACCGTAACTGTGTTTGCAGGCGTTGATAAAGAAGCCGTTGATAAAGCCAGAGCACATATGATTCCTTTCCCTCCAAGTTCGCCTTGTATGGCCTTATTTAAAGATGGGGAATTAGTACACATGCTTGAGCGTCATCATATTGAAGGACGACCAGCAGAACTGATTGCAGAAAACTTAATGAATGCGTATAACGAACACTGTTAGTAGTATTTAAAAACTTACAAAACCAGACAGAGATGTCTGGTTTTTTTTGGTTTAATTAGCCTAAAACCTGAACCAAATCTTCGATTTTGGTGAGTAACTGAACTTTAATCGTGGTATTTTTAAGTCCAATTTTATTGTGTTTGGAAATGAATATAATTTCATAGCCTAATTTTTCTGCTTCCAAAATACGTTGATCCACCCGTTGAACAGGTCGTATTTCACCAGAAAGTCCAACTTCTCCTGCAAAACAAACGTTTTTAGCGAGGGCTTCGTCATCGTTAGAAGACAAAATCGCCGCCACAACCGCCAAATCAATTGCCGGATCATCCACATTGATTCCCCCTGTAATGTTTAAAAACACATCCTTTGCACCAAGTCTAAAACCTGCCCGTTTTTCTAAAACAGCCAAAAGCATGTTGAGGCGTTTGGCATTAAAACCTGTTGCACTACGCTGTGGGGTTCCATACACTGCGGTACTGACCAATGCTTGGACTTCAATCAATAATGGGCGAACCCCTTCGAGGGTCACTGCAATAGCATTGCCAGAAAGGACTTCGTCTTTTTTGGAAATTAAAATCTCAGACGGATTGGTCACTTCTCGTAGGCCTGAACCCAACATTTCATAAATCCCCATTTCATGAGTGGATCCAAAACGGTTTTTATGGGCTCTTAAAATTCTAAACACATGGTTTCGATCGCCTTCAAACTGAAGAACGGTATCTACCATATGCTCTAATATTTTTGGTCCTGCAATAGAACCATCTTTAGTGATGTGCCCTATTAAAATAACAGGCGTTGCCGTTTCTTTCGCAAATTTAATCAGCTCACTTGTGCATTCTTTGATTTGAGAAACGCTGCCTGCAGACGCCTCTAAATAATCACTTTGTAAGGTTTGAATCGAATCAATAATCACCACATCAGGTTGAAGGGCTTCGATTTGCTTAAATATATGTTGTGTTTTTGTTTCGGTTAAAATGTAACAGCTGTCATTCAGGGGCTGAATACGTTCTGCCCGCAATTTGATTTGTTTTTGACTTTCTTCGCCAGAGACATAAAGTGTTTTGTAAGGTAGTTTCAAGGATATTTGCAACATGAGTGTGCTTTTCCCTATCCCAGGCTCGCCCCCCAAAAGTGTAAGAGATCCAGGTACTATCCCACCCCCTAAAACGCGGTTTAACTCCCCATCAGCCGTGTCCATTCGAACCGTTTTGGTGGTGTCAATTTCAGAGATTTTTAACGGTTTTGAGACCCGGTTTGGAGCACTTTGAACTACTGTTTTCCAATCTTTTTTATCGGGTTTCTGAACGAGTTCTTCAGTAATTGTATTCCAAGATTTACAAGAGGTACATTGCCCTTGCCATTTGGCAAATTGAGCCCCACAGCTCTGACAAAAAAAAGTGGTTTTAACTTTAGCCATTAGAATCCGTATTCTTGTTTAATTTGATCTGCTCTGTCGAACATATCATCTTTTGTATAGCCTTCGACTTCCTCGAGCGTGTAGGCAAATCTATAGATGTCCATTGCTTTTTCTGGCTTGCCTGTTTCTTCATAATACCGAGCGATGTAAAAACTAGCAAGGACGGTGTTGGGATGTTGTTTATTTGCAATTTTGCTTAACTCTTTAAAATATTCAAATTGTTTTGTTTTTTGAATTGCAGCCGCAATGGCTCTAAAATCATTAACGAGTATTTGCTTTTTGATTCCAAATAAGGTTTCAATCATGTCATATTTTTCAATAAGATAATCCACAGGCGATGTTTCTAAAGTTAAGATATGATTCTTATATTCTTCCTTGCTAATCGGTTGATATACTAAAAAGATACTTTGGAATGCTTTTGGAATGGATTGTGCTACAAGTGAATAATGATTGGCATCATCAAAATTATCAAACCCATAAAGGAGGTTTTCGTTTTCTATGGCAGAAATATTGTTGTTAAGCGCCATAATTTGTTTGTGATTACGCTTGAGGTCTAAAGCTGCAGTCGAGAGATAATAAAACGTTTTAGACTTACTTTCAAGGCTAAGTCTGTTTGTGAGATTTTCTTCCATAACAGAAGACAAGCTTGGGCTCAAAGCTACAAAGGCATTAAAAACAGGACGGTCCTTAAATAAATAATAATTGATGAAATTTGCTGTTTTACCATGTCCTATCGCGACTCTAAAATTGAGGGTGCGATAATTTTCGCTCATAAAATTGAGGAGTTCATTTTCTATAAAATCATAAAACTGAGCCCCTGTTTTAGAAGGCAAATAATCATCCATTGAAATATAACAATCTTCTGATCTTGAACCGTCTTGGTTGACCCCTACCACAATGGCTTCTGGCATGTCCTCCCAGTAAGAGTAATAATCCACATTTCCAGCAACTACTTCAAAAAGATAATCTCCATCAAAAACAACTATTAAAGGATAGTATTTTTCGGAATTTTCTTCATAGTTTCGAGGAAGTTGGATTTTCAATTCACGAGAGGTTCCTAAAAACTCGGATTCCATCGATTCATAAACTGTCTGAGCTAACGTTAGATTAAAACATAGCAAGAATGAGAGGACAAAAAACTTCATATATAGTTGTTAAACGTTTGTGTTGCCAAGTTAAGAAAATAACCGAACACGAAATATATTATTCTGAAGTTTGTTTTGAATATAATTTGTTATAAATCGGTAAAAAGAATAGTGAAAATCCGCCCAAGACAATAACCATTAGCGTTTGAGACGTCCACATAATCCATCCAAATGCTCTGCTAGGATCTTCTTGAAAATTAAATAGTGTAAATGCAATAACTATGGCCTCAGGATAGGATCCTATCCCCCCGTTAGTTACTGCAATGCTAAAACTTGCAAAAATAAAACCTATTAAAATCGCTGAAAACGGAAGTTGACTTGTTTCTTCTAAAGAAAAAGAAGTGACGTAAAACATCAGAACATACATGCCCCAAATAAAAAGTGTATGAAAAATAAACGCCCATTTTTTTTTCATTTTTAAAATACTGGTAATCCCTTCAAGTAATCCACTTAAAACAGATTTAATTTTTATCACAGCTTTAGATTTCCCTCTTTTAATCATTCGTGTCAAAAAAACGATTACAATTAAACTTGCGATTGCCAAGGTCAAAATTTGGTTTGTAGAAACATGTAACTCCTTAATTTTTTCGGAAAATTGTATGAAAATAACATCAAATTGTAAAATAAGCGCCATAGAAATAATGACTAGCATCACTAGCATATCTGCGAGACGTTCTGAAACGATCGTACCAAAGCTTTTTTCAAAAGGGACGCCTTCGTAATTCGTAAGCACAGATGCTCTTGCAACTTCACCGGCTCTTGGAATCGTGTAGTTTATAATATAGGTTGCAAAAACAGCCATGATACTATTTCCTAACTTAATGTTATAACCCATAGGTTCTAACTGAAATCTCCAGCGGTACGCACGCGATAAATGACTAAGCAGTCCAAAAAAAACACCCAAACCAACCCAAAAATAGTTTGCATTTTTGAAGTATTCTAACAATTGAGAGATGGATGTTTTGGAAAGTGAATACCAAACCAACAGCCCAGCTAACAAAAGTGAAAGGCTAATTTTAAGAGCTGATTTAAGTTTCTTGTTCAAGAAATTAGTTTAATAGATTCGTATCTTCATTTGGAAATACTAAAGACGGTTTGAATGTTTTAGCGGTTTCTGTATCCATAAAAGCATAAGTGATTAGGATCAAAACATCGCCAATAGAGACTTTGTGTGCAGCAGCTCCGTTGAGGGTGATTTCTCCTGAATTTCTAGGGCCTGGAATGACATAAGTATCTAAGCGCTCGCCATTATTATTGTTGACCACTTGGATTTTTTCGCCTTGAATAATATTGGCAGCATCCATTAAGTCTTCATCAATAGTAATACTCCCTATATAATCAAGATCCGCACCAGTGACCTTTACGCGATGAATTTTAGATTTTACGACTTGTATTTGCATAGTTTTCAAAGGTAATTAATTTAAAGCGATATTGTCAATTAATCGGACATCTCCTACAAAAACCGCAATAAATGCACGGTATTTGGTTTGCTTTTTTTGTTGAATGGGGACTAAGTTTTTAGACTCCGAAATTTGAAAATATTCTAATTCAAACAAAGGGTGGTTGCTAAATTCGGTAGTGACCCAATAAGAGATATCAGAATGTTTTTTGGATTTAAATTTTTCTTTAACGGATTGTAGGGTTTTATAAATTAGAGCCGCTGATTTTTTTTCTTCATCGGACAAACGGCTGTTGCGTGAACTCATAGCGAGTCCGTTGGGCTCGCGCTCAATTGGACAGCCTACAATAGTTACTGGTAGCTGAGTAATCTCAACCATCTTTTTGATAATTTGTAATTGCTGAAAATCCTTTTCACCAAAATAAGCTTTGTTAGGTTTCACAATTTCAAACAAGCATTTTACGATCGTTCCAACACCATCAAAATGCCCTTTTCTAAACTTGCCTTCCATTTGAGATTCCAACCCTCCAAAATCAAAATGTTCAACTTTTATTTTGGATCCATAGACATCCTCAATTGTTGGGGCATAGACCAGAATTGTAGATTTGGAAAGTGTTTCCAATAACTGAATATCTTCAGTCAACGTTTGTGGATATGTATTTAAATCATTTGGGTTGTCGAATTGTGTAGGATTTACAAAAATACTGACAACTACTAGCGTGTTTTCTGCCAAAGCAGTATTGACTAAAGACAAATGTCCTGTATGGAGCGCCCCCATCGTTGGCACAAATCCCAACGAAAAAGAAGGGGTGCTTTGCTTGGAAATAAAGGCACTTAACTCAGCTTTAGATGTATAAACTCGCATTTAGTAAATAATTAACAGTGTGCAAACTTAAGGTATTACTGCTAATCTGCATAAAATTTTGTATTTTTGCGTGTTTTTTGTTGATAATGCCAAAACTTTTTTAATTTATGAAAGATAAGAGAATATTATACGTTTCGTCCGAGGTTGTTCCATATTTACCTGAAACAGAGATTTCCTCCATGTCCTTTGAAGCGCCGAGAATGGTGAACAAACAAGGAGGGCAGATACGAATATTCATGCCGCGTTATGGAAACATTAACGAACGAAGACATCAATTGCATGAAGTGATTCGCCTTTCGGGAATCAACTTAGTGATCAATGATTTAGACATGCCTTTAATTATAAAAGTAGCTTCGATTCCAAAAGAACGTATTCAAGTATATTTTATTGATAATGAAGAATATTTCAAACGTAAGGCAACATTTACGGATGAAAATGGTGAATTATTTGATGATAATGATGAACGTGCTATATTTTTTGCAAAGGGAGTTATAGAGACTGTAAAGAAATTAAATTGGGCTCCCGACATTATTCATGTCCATGGTTGGCTCGCTTCTTTATTGCCCTTATACCTTAAGCAATACTACAAAGACGAACCGCTTTTCAAAGAAAGTAAAATTGTAACTTCTATTTACAATCAAAGTTTTGACAAAACCCTTAATATGGACATGGTTGATAAAATTAAGTTTGACGAAATTGAAGACACGCACATCAATAAGCTCAAAACACCTAGTTATACGAACTTAATGAAAGTCGCTGTTGATTTTTCAGATGGCTTAATAAGGGGGTCTCAAGAACTTCCAGAAGACTTAGAATCCTACCTAACTAATTGTGAAAAACCTGTACTAGATTACCAATATCCAGAAGCTTTTGCAGAGGCTTACACCGAATTTTATAACACACAAATCTTAAAACTTGTCCCTTAAATATGAAATATTTTAAATCCGTATTATTTAAATCAGTTTGTTCTTTCTCTCTGATTTTTATAATTCAAGCCTGTGATAATGAATTTTCCGAAATTGGAACCGGAATTGTAGGAACTCCAGATTTTGAAATTGAAAACGGTTTATATCCCGTAAAAACTTACAATAAAAAAATTACGCCATTTCAATCTAATGGACTCTTTGAAAATCTTTTAGGCTACTATTACGACCCTTTATTTGGCGACTCTAAAGTTCATTTTGTAGGGCAATTAACCCCCCAAACGCTAGCACCTGATTTTGGAGACAATACAGAGTTAGACTCTGTAATCTTAACAATTCCCTATTCAAGCACTGCAAGCACTTCTGAGGATACAACAACCTACGAGCTTGATTCTTTATATGGAAGCAGCCCTATAAAATTATCCGTCTTTAAAAACAATTATTTCCTAAGAGACTTTGATCCGAACGCCGACTTGGATGCTGTTCAAAATTATTATTCCAACGGAACTTTGGCGCAAGGCGAACTCATGGGAAGCGCTGACCTTGAAGGAGAGCTAATTTATCAAGATGACACCTATTTTCCAAGTGCAAATTCTATAGAATTATGGGAAACCAATGAAGACACTGATGAGGTTGAAGTCACCTCTACATTACAGCCAAGTTTAAGACTCAACCTGTTTGGAGGTGAAGTAGAAGAGGGTGCCTCAGCCCCTACTACCCTAGAATTTTGGGAAGACTTGATTTTATTTAAGGAAGGCGATGAAGTTCTGAACACAGTCAGTAGTTTTTATGAGTATTTCAGAGGTCTTTATTTTAAAGTAGAGCCAACAGCTCCGCAGCAAGGAAACCTAATGCAACTCAACTTTTCTTCATCCGATGCAAGCGTGACCCTGTATTATAACTATGATAAAACCACAACCACAGATGATGGAACGGAAACAACCACTAACGCTCAAGGAGAATATAAAATGACTTTCACAGGTAATCGTGTCAATATTTTTGAAAACGACTTTAATACTTCTGTATTACAAACCATTGAAGACACAACGACAGATGCAGAAGGAGACGACTATCTTTATTTAAAAGGAGGCGAAGGTTCAATGGCAGTGGTGGAATTGTTTGCTGACGAGGAAGGAAATTCTGAAATAGATCAACTGAACGAATTTAGAGAGGTTAATGACGGCGTGGTAACTGTAAAACGCTTGATAAACGAAGCCTATTTAGAGTTTTATGTCGATGAAACACAATCGAATACAGATATTCCCAACAGAGTCTATATCTACGATTTAGAAAACAACATCCCTGTAAGGGACTTCTATTTAGATCAAACTACGAATACGGTTTCTTCCGATTCTAAATTCACACATTTGGTGCCTTTAGCAACCGAAACAGATGCTGATGGAACGGAACAAAAGAAATATAAAATTAGATTAACAGAACATCTAAATAATATCATTATAAGAGATTCCACAAATGTGAAGCTTGGACTTGTGGTGTCTTCCAATGTAGGGGCAATTACCTCAAGAGGGTTCCAAAATAGTATTGATTTAGAAGAAAATATTGTTATAGAAGGTGCACCAATCGGAACTGTATTGTCTCCCAAAAGTGTTGTTCTTCATGGGAACAACTCCCCAAATACTGCTAAAAGAATCAAACTCAATATCTATTATACCGAACCTAATAATTAATAACATATGTGTGGAATTGTAGGATACATTGGCCATCGAGATGCCTATCCAGTAATACTAAAAGGACTTCAACGATTAGAATACAGAGGTTACGACAGTGCCGGAATTGCGCTTTATGATGGTTCTGAGATTAAACTCTCAAAAACCAAAGGAAAAGTTGCCGATTTAGAAGCTAAAGTTTCTAAACAAATCAATTCCATAGGAAATTTAGGAATTGGCCATACGCGTTGGGCAACTCACGGAGTTCCAAATGATGTCAATTCACATCCTCATTTTTCTAATTCTGGTGATTTGGTTATTATCCATAATGGAATTATCGAAAATTATGGCGCGCTCAAAAAAGAACTCATAAAAAGAGGCTATAAATTTTCGTCAGATACCGATACAGAGGTTCTAGTAAACCTGATTGAGGACATTCAAAAAAATAACAATTTAAAACTTGGTAAAGCTGTTCAAGTTGCACTCAACCAAGTAGTAGGTGCGTATGCTATTGCCGTATTTGATATTAAAAAACCGAATGAAATTGTCGTGGCTCGACTGGGAAGTCCACTTGCAATTGGCGTTGGCGAAAATGAATTTTTCATAGCCAGTGATGCCTCTCCTTTTATAGAATACACCAACAATGCGGTGTATTTAGAGGATGAAGAAATGGCAGTTGTTAGGTTGCACAAGCCATTAAATGTACGAAATATCAAAGATGATAGAATCGTCAGTCCCTACGTTCAAGAGTTAAAAATAAATCTTGAGCAAATTGAAAAGGGAGGTTATGATCATTTTATGCTCAAAGAAATTTTTGAGCAACCAAACGCAATTAAAGACACTTATAGAGGTCGATTGTTATCTAACGAAGGCATTATAAAAATGGCGGGAGTTGAAGATAATATGGGTAAATTTTTAAATGCCAACCGTATTATTATCATCGCCTGTGGAACATCATGGCATGCAGGATTAGTCGCAGAATATATTATTGAAGACCTCGTCCGAATCCCTGTAGAGGTGGAATATGCTTCAGAATTTCGATACAGAAACCCTGTGATTTCCAAAAATGATGTGGTCATCGCCGTTTCTCAATCTGGAGAAACAGCCGATACACTAGCCGCAATCAAACTCGCTAAAGAAAAAGGGGCCTTTGTATTTGGAGTGTGTAATGTAGTAGGATCCTCAATTTCGAGAGAAACACATGCAGGTGCTTACACCCATGCTGGACCCGAAATTGGTGTGGCTTCTACCAAAGCATTTACCACACAAATTACAGTGCTTACCCTTATTGCATTGCGATTGGCAAAAGCCAAAGGTACTATGTCAAGTTCTGACTTTAGAAGACATCTTGTAGAGTTGGAGACCATTCCTGAAAAAGTCGCGGCAACTCTTAAATCAGATGCCCTCTCAAAAGAAGTGGCGGAAATCTATAAAGATGCCAAAAACTTCCTATACTTAGGCCGTGGGTTTAATTTTCCTGTGGCTCTTGAAGGAGCTCTGAAACTCAAAGAAATATCTTACATACATGCCGAAGGGTATCCAGCAGCAGAAATGAAACATGGACCTATCGCGCTTATAGATGAAAACATGCCCATTGCAGTCATTGCAACCAAATTTGGGCATTATGAAAAAGTAGTGAGTAATATTCAAGAAATCAAATCTAGAAAAGGAAAAATTATTGCAGTAGTCACCAAAGGGGATGTCCAAGTTAAAGACATTGCTGACCATGTGATTGAAGTTCCTGAAACCTTAGAACTGCTTTCGCCACTTCTTACCACCATTCCTTTGCAATTGTTGTCTTATCACATCGCTGTCATGTTGGACAGAAATGTAGACCAACCTCGAAATCTTGCTAAATCAGTAACGGTGGAGTAAAAAAACAATATGGTTATTCTTACCCCTTAAAACTAATCGTAAGTTTCTCTGTATCAATCACTACCACTAAACTTTGGGAATCAAATTATAGTGATTATCAACAGTATTTATTCAACCGAATTTGTAAATATAAAGAGTGTTTTCTTACCCCTATTGGGTACAGAAAGATATCTCAAATCTTCAATGAAGAGGGGTTAAAAACACCCCGTGGAGGTATCTTTAAGAACAACCATGTTCATTCCATTTATAAGAAAGGAAAGATTAGAGAGGAACGAATAAATAGAGAAGATATCGTTGAGATTTCTCAAGTTACAATTGAGGAAATACGATAATACTTAATCTTTTTTCTCCATTTTCTTACGTTTTCCAATTTCTTCTATACTTATATACAGAAGGTAAGGAAAATCCACACTTACCCATTACTACGAGAGTAGTTGAAGAAGGTACAATCAATCAGTTTTAATAATGTATAACATCAATTTGATGTAATGGGTATTCTGTATGAAGTTACTAGGTATAATGATAAGAAGAAGGAACAGAACTAATAAGAAAATATTAGATAAAGAAATTACAACCCTTCACTCAAAACTAAAGAAGAACGATACTATAATCACTCATTATACCACAGAGAAAGATTATACAAAAGGAAACTACCACACCCACCTCATCATTGAATATAACAACGATGAGAACCTCAACAATCAACTAAATAACTTCATAGGTGGAAACACTTGGGAAGTAGATAAAAGTGGATTAGATGAGGTTAGAATCAATCAAGGTAAATGGGGTGAGATTCATACTCATCAGATATGGAATGAGAATGGATTTAGAGGATACATGAATAAACACGAACAACTTAAAACATTATACTAATGGAATCATACTACGATAACTCTCACCGATGGGTATATGATACAGATGGAAACTATCTATACTCTAAAAGAAGAACTCTAAATCCAAATATTGAAAGAGAAGGAATATTCATCTCAGATACCAAAAAAGAACAAGAAGAGTATTTGGAATATTTATATAGAAAGGAAAACAAATTATGAAAAGAATAAAACCAACAGATAAACACATCTCACCTAATAGAAGAAGGTTGAGGTTGATGGAACTAAGTGGAATCCCACTTACAGAAATCCAAAAGAAAAGATTATTGAGTGAATCTGTATCAATGGTTCTACCTCCACCAAAACACGAAAGAGATAGAGTTCAGAAATCAATGATATGGAATGGAAATGATATATCAGATATTGAAGATGAGGTTGATTCTAAAGAAATTGATTTAGATGAAATTCTTCATGAACTCGGATACTATGATGATGAGGAAGATGAATCAGATGAAGAAGATATCAGAGAGATGATTAGAGGTATGGTAAAGGAGAGATTTCATGAGAACATGAGTGATATACCAAACTTAACAGAAGAGGAGTTAGATTCGATTATAAATGGTTTAGAGGATGATACTGTGAATGAATTCAACTTCAATTCTAAAGGATATAAAGAAGGAAGAAAGTTGGTAGATAAACTCAGAAGAGATTTATTCAAAAAACTATCTGATGATGATTTAGATGAGTTTATGAATGTTCTATCTAACTCATTTGATTTGGTTAGAAAATAACTGAAAACCTTAGAGGTATATATTTATATATATGGGAAATCAGAAGAAGAATTACTATATCAAAAAGAAAAAGAAAACTCCTTCTAAATGGATTCAGAAAGAAGGAACTAATTGTGATGATATAACCTTTACAAACGGTGAAATAGAAATTGATTTTGATACTTGGATAAACTTAGAATACAAATAACACTTAAAAAGGAACAACACTATGGAAAGAATCTCATCAGATGAATTATGTAACATCTATGGAGTTACAAAAAGAACACTTTACAATTGGAGGAAACACAAGAACCTTCCAATGTTAGAAATATCACCTCAACATCAATATATCTATAAAGAAGATTTGATTAGTTGGGAGAAATCGTTTATCCACTCGTAATAATTAGTTTTCATCACGATAGAAATAGGATTATCATTTAGTTGGTAATCCTTTTTTTATATTTCACCTTCAATAAAACCTTTCTTCTTTTGACGGAGTTTAAAAAGATGTTTTTCATCACTAAATGGTCCTTTATCGAATATTTTCCATTTAGAATCGGTTTCAAGTTTCGAATAAATGAAGTGATAATGGTATCTACCATCATATAATTTCAGAATATCATTTTCTGAGGGTTTGTAATCAAAATCAAAGATATTTTTGGAGTTTAAATCTTGTAACAATCTTTCCTCTGTGATTTCTTTGATTATCTCATCTTCTGAATAAATTAATGTTCCTAAAATTGAGGTTTCTCTTTCATCTTTTTTAGGTACTCCCTTATTCAAAACCCAATAAGGTTTTTTCTTATCTATTTTATCAGAACAAGTACAGAGTTTATATTCTTGAAATACTTCACACATTTTTTAGTTTAATTTTCTAACTCCAGATTACTTCCTTATATCGTTATTGTATTCCTTATACATACCCTCTAATATCATTGGGAATACTTTTGGGTTCATTATTTTCTTATAAAAATCCAATCTATCTCCGTAGTATTCAGAAACCTCTCCACCAAATTCTTTTTTGAACCAATCCTTTTTATCACTCTCTGAATTATCTCCCATCATCACAGAAACCAAATCATCATTATTCTTCAATCTCTCTGTTACCTGTTTCAAATCAACTTTATCCTCATCAGATAACTCTATCCCATAAACTTCATTAATACGTTGAATGATATGAGATAAAAGGTCTAATTCAGGTTCATCGATACCACCACCTGTTCCACCAGACATTGGTTCGATTTCTCCACCTTTATCTTCTAATGATAAACGAGATTCTCCCATCATTTGAATTCTTAAAGAACCTAAGTCTACAGAATCTATTATACTAATTCTTTCAGTAAGTCCTTTTGGTAATTTCTTGTTTAAGAATCGAAGGAATACATATAGTTTCTCCCAATTTACTTCTGTAAAATTGATGATTTGAGATATATAAGAATACAATCGAATGAAAGATTGAATTTTAGATTTGAACTCCTCTCGTTGTTCATCATTTTCTAAATTCTTAAAGTTATCTACTACCTCATCAATGATTGGGTGTAAACGTTCATCTGTTTCTGTATCTCTATAAAACTCTTTACAAAACCTATCGATATGGTCATCTGAAAAGATGGTAAACGATTCTATTTCGTTTTGTAAATCATATAGTTTATCAGGTTCTGTTTCTCCTGTTAGAACGGTTGATGTATAGAATGGTTGGAATGATTCTACTATCTTTTCCGTATCATTTACAAAATCTAAAACAAACGTATCTGTTTTACCACTCTTCGTTCTGTTTAATCTTGAAAGGGTTTGTACACATTGAACTCCACTCAATTTCTTATCTACATACATAGAGTGAATCAATGGTTCATCAAATCCTGTTTGAAACTTATTGGAAACAATTAATATTCTA
>Ga0209405_1001060_pt1 | contig 20943 bp, 13 predicted proteins | sample COGITO_mtgs_1105_6_FD_184803 | JGI IMG/M metagenome (GOLD analysis project Ga0209405, IMG submission 184803) | Pelagic marine microbial communities from North Sea - COGITO_mtgs_110516 (SPAdes) (version 2) | ecosystem: Environmental > Aquatic > Marine > Epipelagic ...
GTTGGGAAGTAACCCAAATCACAGGAACTGTTATTGGAGTTGTATTAAATGAATCAGGAACAGGAAACGTATCGGGAACGATTACCAACAACAATGCAACACCTATAACTGTTGAATATACGGTGACCCCAACTTCTATGAATGGTTGCGAGGGAACCCCCTATAAAATAACTGTTTCGATAGACCCAGAGCCGGTGGTCGCTGATCAATTAATTACAGTATGTAGTGATGTCGCTTTAGGGATAAACTTTAATGCAAGTACAGCCACAACGGCTGCGACATACAATATCACTGCTTTAAATCTTAATGGACTGACCGTTTCAGTAGGAAATGCAGGGATTGCGACTGGTTTAGTTGCAAGTGACCTATCATATGATGCCTTTACCAATGCGACTGGTGTACCTGTCGAAGTCATTTATACGGTAGTTCCTGTTTCTGGAGATGGCTGTGAGGGCGATCCTTTTCCAATAACAGTTACAGTCAATCCATCAGGTCAAGTAGATACAATTTCTCCTCAAGTTGTCTGTGAGAATGAGACCACCCAAGAAGTAGTTTTTAGTACTGTGAATACAGGTGGGACTGCGATCTATAGTTGGTCTATGGATACAGCAATTGGTCTGAGTCCGCAAACAGGTACTGGTGATTTTCCTTTGTTTACCGCTGTGAATTCAACCAATGCACCGATAGTTTCTACCGTAACCGTTACGCCAACTTACAGCAGTGGCGGGGTATCATGTCAAGGAGCAGCAGAAACCTTTAGCATTACGGTAAATCCTTCGCCACAAATACAAGACAAGTCTGCAGATATTTGTTCTACGGATGCCTTTATTGTAGAACCAGTCAATAATGTTGATGGAGATATTGTTCCATTAGACACCTCATATACTTGGATTGTATTGGATTCAAATACAGAAATTCTAGATGCATCAAGTGGATCTGGAGCTGTGATTTCTCAGACATTAACCAATACCAGTAATACCGTTCAAACAGTAAATTATCAAGTGACCCCTATTTCAGGAACTGATGGAGGGTGTTTGGGAATTACTTTTGAAGTGCTTATTTATGTAGCACCATCACCTCAAGTACCAGACAAAAAAGTTGAAATATGTAGTAGTGAGTCCTTTTCTTTTTTACCTGTAAATGATTTACCAACGACAATTATTCCAGTAGGAATAACATATAGTTGGACTTTTGGAAATAATTCAACTATTTCAGGTGCATCCGATGGCGTCAGTCAATCTCAATTTGAACAAACCAACTTAATCAATAGTAGTAACACCAATCAGTCGGTAATATATATAGTAACAGCCGCTGCTGGAAATTGTTCAAGTACTTTTGAAATAGAAATTATTGTAAAGCCAACTCCTTATATTCCTTATGATTCTGGATTAACAGATACGAAGTGTAGTGATGATCCTTTTGTCATCGAACCCGTAAATGGAGTTCCAGATGCTACGGTTATTATCCCAGTAAATACAACCTATACATGGACGGTGGTTCCTAATAACAATTTAAGTGGATGGAGTGATACTAGCGTTTCAGTAAATTTAATTTCACAACAGTTAGTGAATTTAACCAATACTCCACAAAATATTGAATACTTGATCACTCCATCTAATGGGACTTGTGAAGGCCCTGTTTTTAGTGCGGTTGTTTGGATAGAGCCAACCCCTTCTATATCTGATTATTTTGAAACGGTGTGTGATGGAGATTCATTTTTGTTTGCTCCAGAAAATAGCGTTTTCCCAGATGCAAGTACTATTGTTCCCGATGTCACCTTATATTCTTGGGTGGTAACAGATGTTAGTGGTGGTCAAGTTTCAGGATACAGTAATGGCACCGATGAGCCATTTATAGACTCAGGGATTCTGTCCAATAACAGTGCGGCTATTCAGACACTTATTTATGACGTAACTCCTACTTATTATAAACCTTCCAATCCAGGAACGACCCAGTGTGTTGGAGATTCCTTTAGCATTACAGTTTTGCTGATCCCAGGGGTAGAGGATAATGCAACCATTGCGAATATCAGTTGTAGTTATAGTCCACAATGTGGAGGAAGTATCGTCTTAAATCCGATAGGTATTGGACCACTTACTTACAATTGGACTTATATAGGCGATGGAATTGGTTCACTTTCAGATCCAACACTACAAGATCAATACAATCTTTGTCCAGGAGATTACTCGGTTGCAATAACAGATTCTTTAGGATGTACTTATTCTTTTGATTATATGGTCGTGCCTCCGCTTCCGGTAACCTTTGATCTTATTTCTTTAGTTGATTTATCGTGTAATAATATTTCACCGAGTTGCGATGGCTCAATCGAAGTTACGCCTCAGGGAGGAACGCAGCCGTATACCTTATTAGAATGGTACACGGAGTCTGTAGTCGATTCTGGAAACTTTGATACCATTGTGGAAACAGGAGATAGCGAATTAAACAATGCCTGTGAGGGAAATTATGTGCTAAAGGTAATAGACACCAATGGTTGTGAATTTACTTCACCAATATATACAATCGAACAGAAAGCAAGCCCAATTTTGATTAGCGAGACCTTGTCAGATTACAATGGATATGAGGTAAGTTGTATGGGAGGTAATGATGGGTTTATTGAGGTTTCGGTTTCAGGAGGATCAGGAAGTTTTACCTATTCTCTTAGTCCAGGAGGAGTGTTGGATAGCGATACGAGCACTCCAAATCTTCTTGAATTTAAGAATCTTCAAGCGGGAGTATATACACTAAGTATGACAGACAATAATTGCCCAACTAGCATCACATTCGATTATACTTTGGAAGAACCTATACAACTCAGTTCATCACATTCATTAGTTTCTGGACCAGCACTTTGTTTTGGATATACCGTAACCTATAATGTTGCCGCTTCTGGAGGAACTCCACCCTATGCAGGCACTGGAAATTATACCTTACCAGCAGGAATTCATTCAATTATTATTACAGACGCCAACGGATGTCAAACAACCGAAACGATTACAATCGATGAACCTACCGAATTAACAGCTTCGGCTAGCATTACAAGTCCTATATTGTGTTATGGTGATGTTGGAGAAGTAACTGTTACCGCAAGCGGAGGAACACCTCCTTATGCTGGAACCGGAATTTTTAATCCAACTTCAGGAGATTTTATTTTCACGGTTACCGATGCCAATGGCTGTGTGTATTCTAATAATATATTTGTAGATGAACCTGGTGAACTACTATATACAATAGATGTTGTAGAAAATCCGACCTGTTCCCCAGATTGGAGCTATTCCAATGGGTCTATTTGTATTACAATTACAGGAGGAACAAATCCATTTCCTATTGGAGCAGGATGGACCTCTTTAGGTGGGGGTGTTTGGTGTTTGGAAAATATTTCAGCAGGAACCTATACAATTGATGTTGACGATGCAAACAATTGCTCTACCAATACTAATAGTAATGATGTTGTTCTTACCAGACCTCCTGTTATTGAAGCACAAATTACTTCTACTGTTATAGCAGATTGTGATAATAATACCATGATTCAAACCAATTATGTATTTGTTACTGGAGGAAGCCCTCCTTACGAGTTTTCTTGGTCAGGTGGAGACTTTTGTGATCCTATTAATCCACAATGTATGGAGACAACAGAGTCTGGAACTTATACTGCTTTTATACATGATCAAGAAAGTATAGCCAATGGATGTCCTCCGATTGAGGTTGATATTATTGTCGATTTACCAGAAATTGGAGATGCTCTTTTTAGCTACACCTCTCCAAATAATAGTTTTTGTGACCTAGCAAGTTATAATGAACTGATTACTTTTAGTAATGAATCTACAGGGGATGTTGTAAGTTTTTCTTGGGACTTTGGAGATGGTTCTCCAGTGGTTGTTGGAGAAATGAACCCAACACATTTGTTCGAAACAGCAGGGTCTTATGAAGTAGCACTTACTGTAGAATACCCCTCTGAATGTTGTACAGAAACCTATATAGAACGTATTGAAATAACCAAAGGGTATGAACTAGTACTTCCAAATGCATTTACACCCAACCAAGACGGAATTAACGATACCATAAGACCTCTTTTCGTCTGTATGAAAATAGTACAAATGTCGATATACGATACGTGGGGAGCTCTGGTGTATTTTGAAGAAGGAACAGATTTAGAAGGTTGGAATGGTTTTATTAGAAATCAACCTGCCGAAAACGGAAATTACATTATGAATGTAAAAGCTCTTACCTTCAATGGAAATGAAATTATAAAAAGTACACCAATAACTTTAATTAAATAAGATGAAAAAATATTTATTCCTTTTATTGTTTTTTATTTCTGCATTAAGTTATTCTCAAGATGTTATTTTTTCACAAAATTTCTTGGTACCAGAAACTTTGAATACTTCTTTTACAGGAGCAACTAGAGGAACGAAAGCAGGTGCTGTTTTTAGATCTCAATGGAGAACTAGTGCGTTAAAAGTATCCTCAAATTTTGCTTTTGCAGACACCTGGTTTGAAGGCTATAAATCGGGAATTGGAGTTAGTTTTTTAAATCAAAAAGAAAGTGGCTCTAGTTATACCTTTAATCAAGCAAATCTAAACTTTGCAATGGCTTTTCAAATTAGTGAAAATTGGTTTTTTAGACCAAGTATTTCAGCGGGTTTAGGAATGAAAAGTTATGGTTTTCAAAATTTGCTATTAGAAGATCAAATAAATCTAGGTAGCAATAATATGAATAGTGCTTCGATTGATCCAGCATTGTTAAAATCTCAAAGATCTTTTGTTGATATTAGTTCTTCAGTTATTTTCAATAGTGAAGAGTCGTGGTTTGGTCTTACTTTTAGACATATTAATAGACCCAATATTTCTCTCACCGAGTCTGGAAATATTCCTCTGGATATTTTCTTTTCAGCTCATGGGAAATATTACCTTCCTATACTCGATAGTTTCAGAACATGGTTGGCAGATAAGAGTAAAGTATATCTGCTTTCAAATTATATGATGCAGGGTGTCTATAGCCGCTTTGATGCTGGTTTGCAATATGTTTTTGACGACAAAATATCATTGGGTTTAACAATGGCTACTGTTCCTGCAAAAAATACGGATAAAAACACCCTTTTGAGTTCGTTAAGCACCTTTCTAGGGGTTCGATGGCAAGGGTATCGATTTGGATACTCCTACGATTTAAACACCTCAGATCTATTGAATTCAGGAGGCATACATGAACTTTCTATTTCGTATGATTTTAATATTAACATCAGAGAATTGAATCGGTATAAATGTGTTCCTTTCTTTTAGAGGATTAGGTCTACATTATACATGTATTGAGTGTATTGTGCATCCTGTTGTGCTTTTACCAAAGTAGTAAATAAGATAATTATAAGTAATATTATTTTTATTTTCATTATTTTTCTTATTTATGCTTTATCTATTTAAATATATCCAACCGGTAATTTTTTCTTTTACCTTATTGTTAAGATGAATAATATAATAATACGTTCCTTCGGTTAACGGTTTGCTGTTACTCTGCTAGAGTCCAACCATTGCATAACCGTCCCACCATGAGGGACTTCTACTACCGTTGTTATTATAATAGTAAACTTTAGTACTCCATCTATTAAAAACTGCTATCTCAAAGTCTAGATAATTAAACAGTATTGGTATTATAAATATATCATTCATACCGTCTCCATTTGGTGAGAATGCGTTGTTAATATTACTTACAACAATCTCTATATTAGATGTTACTGCACATTGTATAAGGGTTGGTGTAAAAGTATAGTTCGTAGTTGCTGCATTGTTCATTGCTGGCGCCCAAGTTCCTTTGATACCATTGTTAGAGGTGGAGGTAAATTGGACAAAGTATCTCCACTGCGAATCGGATTTACCGCACTAAAAGAAGGCGTTATAATCGGGTTCACCACAATGTCGATGCTCGATGTTACTGCACAATGGCCTGTATCTGGTGTAAAAGTATATGGCGTCGTTGCAGTGTTGTCCAATGCTGGTGCCTAGGTTTCTGTAATCCCGTTATTCGATGTAGTGGGTAATGGACCTAAAACATCTCCACTACAAATAGGGTTTACTTGAGTGAATGTTGGAGTAATTACTAGATTCACCGTGATGGTCATGGGTTGATTGATAGCACAAGCTTGACCCGGTTGTGTGATATCTGGTGTAAAAGTATAGGTGGTGGTTAGTGTATTGTCAATTGCTGGTGACCAGGTTCCTGTAATATTGTTATCCAATGTAGTGGGTAATGGACCTAAAACATCTCCATTACAAATAGGGTTTACTTGAGTGAATGTTGGAGTAATCAATGGGTGGTTTTGATACCCATGTAAGACAAGAAAAAAAACAAAATAAATTACTACAAAGATATAACTAGGCAATGGACGTTTTTGTGAAAGATTTAGAGTAAAAAGACACATTTAAAGATACACTTATTTTAACTTTTTCTGAGTTTAGAAGTCGGGTCCAACAAAATGCAGCTAGTGGAACAGATCATGGTGCAGCAAATAATGTGTTTATAATTGGTAAGAATTTAAAAAAACAAGGATTCTATAACGAAGCTCCTAATTTAATAGACTTAGATAAAAATGGGGATTTTAAATATACTGTAGATTTTAGATCTATATATGCCACCATTTTAAACAAATCATATAGTAAGTTGGGCTTTATTTAAGACTGCATACAATGGTCGTGAAGAAAAATGAGATACTTCAAAACTCCGCTGTAAACTTTTCACTTTAGCAATATTCGGGTTTCATACTAAAGGTTAAAAAAATAATTAGAAGTTGAAAAATAAGCCGAACATCTGTTTTTAAATAGAATAGGGGAATAACAAATGAATGTTATTCCCCTATTTATTGTTTATTTCCGTTAAACAATTTTCACTTTAATAATTCTTAATTTGGCAACATAGATTCTACTAATTCAAGAGTTTGAACTTGTTGGCCAACAATCATTTCAATAGACTCATTATATGCTCTTCTATCAGTATCAAAAGAATTTGCACCGAACTTTTTGTTGTAATCCTTTTCCCATGTGTTATCGAAACTTTGGGGAGTTCTACTGTATTTGTCAAATCCTATAAATGTGGTTGTTTGATTCCAGTTTCCACCAGAGACAAGAGAAACAATTATTCTCTTGTGCTCAGGAATTCTTTCTCCATAAATTTTACCAATTCTTTCTAACCATCTCCTAAAATCGTCCCATTTGGATGGTTTTACAATATAATCTGTTTGTACTAGGTATTTTGACGGGCTTTGTCCCTCGACAATATTCATATCTCCCCATTTCATCCTAGCCCATCTTTGAGCACCACCAACTGGATCAACAAATTTAGATACGTTTTCTTTCCAGTAATTTAATTCTTTCGTTTTATCCTTATCATAATCCGCAGAAGTTTGCCAAGGCATCACTCTCAAATATTGACCACTATTTTTACCCGTTACAACTTTAAAAGTAACAATCGTATTTTCTTTTGTAGTGTTAAATTTTTTAGTTTTTAGTCCTGCAGCTTTTTCAAATTGATTGACCATTTCGGCTTTAGGTTTGTAAATCCAAGTATTCCAATATTCTGCGTTTTGATTAAAATTTTGAGAAAATAGATTGATACTGAATAGACAAAGTCCAATAATTATAATTTTTTTCATTTTAAGTTGAATTTTTAATTAGTTCATAAATATACATATTAATTTTTAATTGCAACTAAAAATTAATTATTAATATTTTGACTTTGTGGTGAAATTCTTTTAAATAAGAATTCTTTTATTTCTGCAAAATAAACACAAAAATTAGTAGACCAATGGAGAAGCCTCAGTGGTAAACATTTCTGAGAAAAGATTGGTCGCTATAGCGCAAGATTAAAAAATGATTCACTGCATGCTACTTCAAAGAGAAAAATATTTGGGGCCTTATAAGTAAGTTATTTTTATTGAAGTATTTAGATCTAATCACTTAGATAATAATTGCTTATATTTATAGCAATTAATTTGAACATTTAGTAGTGTAATATGCCTTCATTAAATCTATCAGCTTCCGTTTTAGGGGTTCGAAAAGCCAAGCATCTCTTGAGACGTGCATGTTTTCATTATTCAAAAGCAACGTTGGCCCATTTTGCAACGTTGACTCCTTTGCAAGCTATTGAAGAGCTTTCTCAAGAGGCGGATACCCCTTGGCAAGATCCATATGATTTAGCCACAAATAATAACGATAATACTATCGATGGTTTTTGGCTACACAGTGGAAACCCTCCTTCGTTTTACCAATCTGGTCAAGTGAGAAAACGAGCCGTTATTTCAGGTTGGTGGTGGTACAATATGATGCAACAAAATAGATTAAAACATAAATTAGTTTTCTTTTTACATACGTGTTTTACGGTTGCAAAGGATTCGGGTAGTGGCAAGTCTGCTTATTTTTATGACTATTTAAAACTTTTAGATTTTTATGCGTATGGGAGCATCAAAACTTTAGCTAAAAAAATAACTTTCGATAATGCAATGTTGTATTATTTAGATAATACAACCAACAATAAAAATAATCCGAACGAAAATTATGCACGTGAATTTCTGGAGTTATTTACCATTTTAAAAGGTCCGCAAATTTCAGAAGGCAATTATACTAATTACACAGAAACTGACATTCAACAAGCAGCTAAAGTATTTTCTGGGATAAAAGTAAAGCCAGACAGAGATAATATTGACCCTGACACTAGTATTCCCTATGGCTACGTGAAAACTTCGCAGCACAATACAGGTTCAAAAACATTTAGTGAAGCCTTTAACAATCAAACCATTCAGGGTGGTAGCGATCTTACCGGAGTTACTAATGAACTTAGTGATTTTGTGGAAATGATTTTCTCCCAATCAGAAACAGCCAAGTCCTATTGCCGCAGATTGTATAAATTTTTTGTAAAAAGTGAATGGGGAGCGGCTGTAGAAAATGACATTATAGCACCTTTAGCTACCCAACTCATGAATTCTGACTATGACCTCCTTTCTGCTGTGCAAACACTTTTAATGTCTGAGCATTTCTATGATGAGGATAATTCCGATACAACCAACGAAATTGTGGGAAGTATTGTTAAAAATCCAATTCAATTTTTGAGTCAAATTATTTCAGCGCTCGACATTTCAATACCAAATCCCGAAGCTTCAAGTGAAAACCCGCCTAGCTCTTGGACAACTGAACAACAAGATTTTTATAATTTCTATTATAAGTTTTGCCACAATACATTTTTACCTGGCGCCGGAATGAATATATTTTCACCAGATACCGTTGCAGGATATTCCGCGGATTATCAAGGCCCTGATTATGATCGTAGTTGGTTTAGTTCTAACACCATTGTAGCACGTTACAAAACAATTGAGTCCCTTATTGCAGGAAAAAATAGAATTTTGGGGGTTCAAACTAATGCCAACGGAGCGTCTTATTATCAGAACATATGGATGCAATTTAACGCAGTAGCGTTTGTTGATAACAACAATCACATCTCAAATCCTTATGATTCAACGGTATTGGTTTCTGAGCTTGTGGAATTGCTTTTTTGTGAAACTATTTCGGCAAACCGCCTGGATTATTTTATTCAATCCCTTAACGACTTAGATCCTGGTTATTGGGCAGGTGCTTGGGCCGAATATGTTCAGAGTGGAAATACTGTTCAAGTTAAGTCACGTTTGGATGCGCTTTTCACGAAGCTGATAAATGCACCAGAATTTCAATTGATGTAAATTTATTTAAAAATGAAAAGAAGAAATTTTATAAAGCTTACAAGCACTGCATCAGCAGCTGGTTTGTTGCCGATACAATTAAATGCATCTTTCAAATTTTTGAATAGCTTTTCGAATTGTGATTTTTCGAATCGAAAAATTGTACTTATTGAACTCGCTGGTGGTAATGATGGGCTTAATACAGTAATACCATTAAGTGTATACTCGGACTATGTTAGTATGCGACCTACCATTCATGTGCCGTCCTCTTCAGTGCTACCTCTAAGTAATATTGATTCAAATCTCGCAGGGACAAATCAAGATATAGGGTTACATCCCAAACTCTCTGGAATGTATAACTTATTTGATCAAGACCAACTAAAGATTATTCAATCTGTTGGGTATCCTTCGGCAAATAAAAGTCATTTTGCTTCTATAGATATCTATAATACTGGGAATGATGGAAGTAATTGGAATAATGGTCAAAATAGTGGTTGGATCGGTCGTTTTATGGAAAATCATTATACCGATTTATTACCTACAAATTTTCCAATGGGGGTTCAAATTGGCTCCAGAAATACATCTTTGGGATTTCACGGTTTAAATGAACACGGTCTTGCCGTTAATTTAAGTGGTCAAGACTCCGAAAACTTTTACTCTGTTTTGAGCGGGCTTTCTGGAGAATATCCTTCCGAATTCCCTGATTCTCACTATGGTAATGAGTTGCAATATATTGTAGATACTGATGCGGTTTCAAATGTATATGCGCAAGCCATTTCTAATTCTTTTAACAGTGGAAGTAATTTTTCTGGTGCCAATTATCCAGATACTGACTTGGCTGATCAACTGAAAACTGTAGCGAGATTAATTCGAGGAGGGATTGAAACCAAAGTTTATATGGTTCGACTTGGAGGTTTTGATACCCACAACGATCAAGTTCAAGGTCAAGGCGATATTCAAGGAAAACATTATAACTTATTAGATGAATTATCTACTGCTATCGAGGCATTTATGAGTGATGTGAATTCCGATAGCATCGGAGATGATATTGTTGGTCTTACCGTTTCTGAGTTTGGAAGAAAAGCTCAAGAGAATGGAAGTAATGGAACTGATCATGGCCAAGTAGCACCTGCATTTGTTTTTGGTAAACCTATAAATAGCGGTGTTTCAGGTGTGAATGTTGATTTTAGTGAAGCTACAGCCAGTAATAATTTTCAGATAGAATCTGTTCAATTTGATTACCGTCAGACCTTAGCAACAATAATGCAAGATTTTCTTGGTTCTAACACGAACAATATCAACAATACTTTTGTAGATAATTTTAACAACGATAGTTTTGCTGAGCAGAAAATTCAAAACTTATTAAAAGCGGATTATGCAGTTCAAGAAGACTGTTTAGATCAAAGTTTAAGCATTGAAAAACTCAATTCAAAAGATTGGTTTGTGTATCCTAACCCTTTTAAAGATCATATAAATTTAAACTGTTTGATAGATGGACAAAACCAACCCACAACATTTATCATAGTGAATCAAATTGGTCAAACTATTCAACGTGGAGAGTTGAAACTTATGAATGGGTATATCCGAATTGATCTTCCAAATTTGCCCACTGGACTTTATGTTTTAACTCTAGAAAACTCTTCTAAAAAAGAGCGCTTCAAGCTACTAAGAGGCATGTTTTAGATCAACTTAATAGAAATTTAAACCAATTCTTTGAGTTTTTGTACTGCTTGTTCGGCAGTAATATCTCTTTGAGGAATTCCAAACATTTCATAGCCTACCATAAAATTTTTTACTGTTGCACTTCTAAGAAGTAACGGGTAAAAACTCACATACCAATGCCAATGTATATTATTTTTTTCGTTGGAAGGCGCTTGGCACATTTCACTCGAATACGAAAATAGAAGCAGTTTTTTTAGCCTTTCCTTTAATGTTTTAAATATATTTGATAAAAATATAGTAATGAAACATATCGCTTCTTCTTTTACTTTACCAAATGGGTCCGTTTTAAAAAATAGAATTGCAAAGTCTGCAATGAGTGAAAATTTTGGGACGCGACATCACGCACCAAGTAAGGGTTTAATAAATGCATATCGGGTTTGGATAAAAGGGAATCCAGGGTTGCTTATCACAGGAAATGTGATGGTAGATTCTTTGGCGTTGGGTGAAGCGCGGAATGTAGTTGTTGAAGACTATAAAGATTTTGAACTATTAAAAGAATGGGCTAAATCAGCAGAAGGAACAGGTGTACATCTTTGGCCACAAATAAACCATCCAGGGAGGCAGGCTTTTGCGGCAATTAATAAAGAAACAGTAGGGCCTTCTGCGATACCATTAAAAATGGGGAGTGCTTCTAAGATGTTTAAAGTGCCAATAGCATTAAAAGAAGAAGAAATTTGGAACATCATAAAACGCTTTGGAAATACCGCTAGAATATTAAAAGAAGCTGGGTTTACAGGTTGTCAGATTCATGGAGCCCATGGGTATTTAGTCAGTCAGTTTTTGTCTCCCAATAGCAATATTCGAACGGATCAATGGGGTGGTTCTCTGTTAAATAGAGCGCGTTTTGTTTTAGAGATTTATCGTGAAATTCGTAATCAAGTTGGGGCTAATTATCCCATCGGAATTAAGATTAATTCGGCAGATTTTCAGCGTGGCGGATTTACAGAAGAAGCATCTATGGAGGTGATTCGTCTGCTAGGAAATGAAGGAATCGATTTGATTGAAATATCTGGTGGAACTTATGAGAAGCCAGCTATGATTCAAGGAGATCGCAAAAAAAGTACCCTTGCCCGTGAAGCATACTTTTTAGATTATATTAAAAAAGCTCGAAAATTGATTAAAACTCCTTTGTTACTTACGGGAGGTTTTCGTTCTGTTTCGGTAATGGAGAATGCATTGGAAGATGATCATTTAGATGTTATTGGTTTGGCAAGACCATTTTGCTTATATCCTAATTTACCTAATCAAATTTTTGACGGGTCCGTAAATCGATTTGAAACCCCGATACCTGAAATTGGTATTAAGTTTTTGGACAAACTTGGCGGTGTAGAATTACCCTGGTATGAACTTCAAATTCAACGTATTGGAAAAGGGAAGTCTCCTAAAACCACCCTGCCAGGGATTTTGGCTTTCTGGTTTAGCTTTAAGAGTTTGTTTTTTAAATCTTTTTGGAAGAACACATAAGTTTTAATATAAATAAAAAACCCACAACCTTAAAAGGTTGCGGGTTCTGTTGTGGGGCAGAGAGGAGCGAATTCGAACTATTTTGGGGCTGATTTAGCAAACATAATAAAACGATAACTTTTATGGTTTACGTTTTTTTTGTTAACGCTAAGATTAAAGTAACCTATTATGTGCTTTTAGAGCCTCTTTATATTAGAGCTATTTTTAATTATTTCTATTGCAGGTAATAGTTTTTTGGCTTCAGAATTAATTATTTTACCATCAACATTTAAAACCATAAAATAAGTTCTTCTGTTGGCTTGATGCTCGACTTCTAGACATTTCACCCTATTTGAATGAGAATCATTATCTACACATTTGTTGGTTAATTTAGATTCTCCATCTCCTTTTCCATAAATTCTGTCCGAAGATATTCCCTTATTAATAAGATAATTTACAACAGATTTAGTTCTTTTTTGAGATAATATTTTATTATCAAAACTACTACCCCTTGCATCTGTGCCTGATACTCCTGCTAATATTATTTTAGGATATTTTGTCATTATATTCACAATATAATCCAATTCAATTTCAGCGTCTACGCTAATATTCCATTTATTAAAATTAAAATAAAGAGGATTTGTTTTTATCACTAACTCAGTTTCCATATTATAAACGAAGTCAGCTACTATCTCCAATAATAAATCTTCCTTTAAATTTTTTTCTGAGGTTTTAAACGACTTTACCTCTGAGGTATAATATTCCTTAGACCCAATAATTACAAACTGTTGATTGCAAGGCAACTTAAAAGAGAATCTTCCTTCCTCATCTGTTATTATATCTTTAATAGAAGCACCAAAATTGTCTTTTATAATAATTTTTGAAAACGGTAAATGCTGTTTAAATTTTGATTCTTGTACAATACCAGTAACTGTTACAGCACAAGCTTTTTTCGGAGGTAATTGTTGTACCGCGTATATATCATCCTGTCCAGCTCCTCCGTCTCTATTTGAAGATAAATATCCTTTTTTAGTAACTGTATTTATAGAAAATGAAAAATCATCTTGCTTCGTGTTGACAGGAGCTTTTAAATTAATGGGTTTTGTGTAGGTACCAGCTATTTTTTTTGTTGAAAAAACATCCAAAGCCCCCATTCCAGAATGACCATCAGAAGAAAAATACAATATATTATCAGCGGAAATAAAAGGAAACATCTCTTTTTCTGCTGTATTTACCGGAGTTCCTAAATTTTGGATCTCACCATAAGTACCATCATTATTAATAGCGACCGTGTAAATATCTGTTTTTCCCATACCTCCTGGCATATCAGAAATAAAATACAACTGTTTGCCATCTTTACTTAAAGAGGGGTGGCCTACTGAGTAATTAGTGCTGCAAAATGGGAGTTCTACAATATTATCCCATTTTTCTCCAATCCATTCTGCCTTTAAAATTTTTAAGTTATTATACCCTTTTTTATCAACTATAAATTTCTTATTTACATAATTATTTCTTGTAAAATACATTGTTTTATAGTCTGGAGAAAAAGTTACAGAAGACTCATTTAACTTCGATTTTATATCCTCAGAAAATAGCAGTTTAACATTAGAAATAGCACTTTGTATGGGAGAAATATTTTCCTTTTTAACTTGATAAATATCCAAAAAATTCTTTTTGCTTCTCGCATCAATCCTCCTAATAAATACTTTTTTTTCTGCTACTGAAGAAAAAAGAATTGAATTGCCGAACTCGGTAACGCCAAAATCTGAATTTATCGAATTTATACCTTGTAAATTAGTTACTTTATATGTGTGTTTAGCATCTTTTGTTTCTTTAGTCTGAGCCTGAATGACAGAGAAACTAAAAAGAAATAAGAATATAATTTGGTTATATTTTTTCATAATTGTATTTTTAATATTAGAAATATCTTGGAGATCTAATTTTAGACTTTTCAAAATCAAAATTAAAGAGTACAAAAACCTCATGTGATCCTGAGCTAAATTCACCAAGACCTGTTAAAGTGTGATCATAAGCATAGCCTATTCTCAGACTTCTTGAAGTTCTTACGTTTATTAATGCTGAAATAGATTCTTTTAACCTATGAGAAAGCCCAAATTCTAACATATTAAAAACTAAAACATTCCCCGAAAAATCTATAGATACTGGAGCCCCCTGCACTATTTTTGCCATAATGGAAGGTTTTAGCTTTACATTACGTGACAACTCAAAGATATAACCAGAGGTAAGAAAAAAATGCCTATTCTTCTTTGCTCCTTTCTCTTCTTCCTTATTTTTTTTAAAATAAGATGTTTGTAACAAATTAGGAATTGACATGCCAACATAAAACTTATCTGTGTAATAAAAAGTACCCATACCAAAATTTGGAGAAACTTTATTCGGGTTTTGATTATTTGAGGTCGGTTCAGTACTATTATAGTTCAAATTATTAAAATTTAAAAAGGTAAAACCTGCTTTTAATCCTAATGCTAGGTTTGCTTTTTCACCAACTTTTAAAGTATAAGAAAAGTCACCAAATACGTTTTGTTCTTGTAATGGACCTATTTCATCTGCAATAACAGAGAGCCCTAAACCAACATTTTTACCAACAGGTGAATTAATCGATAGGGTTAAAGTTCTTGGTGCACCAGGGATGCCAACCCATTGCGATCTCCCCAACATATTTATACTTAAAGTACCAAATGACCCAGCATATGCTGGGTTTATAACACTCATATTATACATGTATTGAGTGTATTGTGCATCCTGTTGTGCTTTTACCAAAGTAGTAAATAAGATAATTATAAGTAATATTATCTTTATCTTTATTTTCATTACTTTTCTTATTTATGGTTTATCTATTTAAATATATCCAACCGGTAATCTTCTCTTTTACCTTATTGTTAAGATGAATAATATAATAATATGTTCCTACGGTTAACGGTTTGCTGCTGCCCTGCAAGAGTCCAACCGTTGCATAACCGTCCCACCATGAGGGACTTGTGTTACCGTTGTTATTATAATAGTAAACTTTAGTACCCCATCTATTAAAAACTTCTATCTCAAAGTCTAGATAATTAAACAGTATTGGTATTATAAATATATCATTCACACCGTCTCCATTTGGTGAGAATGCGTTGTTAATATTACTTATAACAATCTCTATATTAGATGTTGCTGCACATTGTCCCGGGTTTGGTGTAAAAGTATATTTCGTAGTTGCTGTATTGTTCATTGCTGGCGACCAAGTTCCTTCGATACCATTGTTAGAGGTGGAGGGTAAATTGGTCAAAGTGTCTCCACTGCGAATAGGATTTACCTTATTAAAAAAGGGCGTTATAATCGGGTTCACAACAATGTCGATGCTTGATGTTATTGCACATTGACCTGCATCCGGAGTAAAAGTATAGTTCGTAGTTTCTGTATTGTTCATTGCTGGCGACCAAGTTCCTGTGATACTATTGTTAGAGGTAGTAGGTAAATTAGTGAGTGATTCTCCCTCACAAATAGCCGCAACTGAATCAAATATTGGAATTACAGTTTGGTTGACCTTGATGGTCATCGTTTGATTTACTGCACAAGCTTGACCCGGTTGTGTGGCGTCTGGTACAAAAGTATATAATGTCGTTGCAGTATTGTCGATTGCTGGGGACCAGGTTCCTGTTAATCCGTTATTCGATGTAATAGGTAAGGCTAAAACATCTCCATTACAAATAGGGTCTACTTGAGAAAATGTTGGAGTAATCAATGGATTCACCGTAATGGTCATCGTTTGATTTACTGCACAAGCTTGACCCGGTTGCGTGGTGTCTGGTGCAAAAGTATATATCGTAGTTGCAGTGTTGTCCATCGCAGGAGACCAGGTTCCTGTTACTCCGTTATTCGATGTAGTAGGTAACGCTAAAACATCTCCATTACAAATAGGGTCTACTTGAGTGAAGGTTGGTGTAATTGGATTCACTGTGATCGTCATCGTTTCATCGACAGCACAAGTCTGTGACGCATCCGGTGTAAAAGTATAGGTTGTGGTTAGCGTATTGTCGATTGCTGGTGCCCAGGTTCCTATAATATTATTAATCGATGTAGTGGGTAATTCCCGTAAAACATCTCCATTACAAATAGGGTCTACTTGAGTGAAGGTTGGTGTAATTGGATTCACTGTGATCGTCATCGTTTCATCGACAGCACAAGTCTGTGACGCATCCGGTGTAAAAGTATAGGTGGTGGTTGCAGTATTGTCTATTGCTGGTGCCCAAGTTCCTGTTACTCCGTTATTCGATGTAGTAGGCAATGCTAAAACATCTCCATTACAAATAGGGTCTACTTGAGTGAAGGTTGGTGTAATTGGATTCACTGTGATGGTCATCGTTTCATCGACAGCACAAGCCTGACCCGGTTGGGTGATGTCTGGTGCAAAAGTATATATCGTAGTTGCAGTGTTTTCCATCGCAGGAGACCAGGTTCCTGTTACTCCGTTATTCGATGTAGTGGGTAATTCCCCTAAAGCTTCCCCATTACAAATAGGGTCTACTTGAGTAAATGTTGGAGTAATCAATGGATTCACCGTGATGGTCATCGTTTGATTTACTACACAAGTTTGACCCGGTTGTGTGGCGTCTGGTACAAAAGTATATATCGTAGTTGCAGTGTTGTCCATCGTAGGGGACCAGGTTCCTGTTACTCCGTTATTCGATGTAGCAGGTAATGCTAAAACATCTCCATTACAAATAGGGTCTACTTGAGTGAATATTGGTATGACATCATTAATTATGCTCACATTACCCGTAGCTATTTCACTTGAAACATTAGAAAGAAAAACTACACTTATGTCATCTAAAAAATTACCTACAGATGATACTGGAAAGACAGACTTAAAACGAATGGTATAGTTTATTCCTAAATCATTAGGGAAAACATACTCTAAACTGTAATACCCCCAAGCATTTGTACCGTCTGAAAACGAACCTAAGTTTGTGTAAGGGCCACCAATGGGGCCAATTTCAACCTCCATTATGTCGTCTGCGCTAGGATTTCTTCCTCTATGAGCAAAAGAAATTAGTGCTGAAGAACCTGGAATTATTTCAAAATTTTGAAATAATGTAGATTGCACATTGGCATTTAACTCTATAAATTGATTTCCTGAATAGGCGTCAGTTCCATTCATTCCATCACCCCAAACTTCAATTTTAGAATCACTGGCGGTAGTTTCCCAACAAGGAACAGAGTCTTGATTTATAATTATAAAATTTCCAGGATTAACTATTTGATTATCTTCAAAATCCGTATTACACAAGTAATTATCCTTACTGATAGATACGCTATAATCCCCCTCTATTAATGTAGAAAAACTCTTAACATTACCAGGATTATTTACTCCTACTGGGACAATCCAAGTATAAGTATAGAATCCTGCAGGTGCCGGTGTTGCAACTATTGTTGCTGTTCCATTAGAGCATATAATTTCATTATTAACAGTAACGGTAAATGGAATCGGATTTACCGTTATCGTCATGGTTTGATTGATTGCACAGGTCTGTGACGCATCAGGTGTAAATGTATAGGTGGTTGTTTCCGTATTGTTGATTGCTGGAGACCAGGTTCCTGTAATATTGTTGTTCGATGTAGTTGGCAATGCCGCTAGGGTTTCTCCATTAAAAATAGCAGCTACTTGCGTGAACGTTGGTGTAATCGAGGTATTTACAATTACAGTCATTTCTTCAAGATCTGTTGAACATTCACCCTCATCTGGTGTAAAAGTATATAGCGTCGTTGCAGTATTGTTAATTTCTGGTAACCAGGTTCCTGAAATACCATTGGCAGAGGTAGTGGGCAAATCAGGTAAATTATCACCAACACAAATAGCTCCTATTTGTGCAAAGGTTGGGGTGGAAAGTGAACTGACCGTAATCGTGACTGTATAATCTGTTAGTTCTCCACAATTATCAGTAATAGTAACGGTGTAGTCTGTAGTTTCAGTAGGTGAAAAATCTGGGTTTGCAATCTCAGTATCGCTTACCCCGGTTGTTGGAAGCCAGCTGTAACTATTACCACTAGGAATTGTAGCATCTATATTTATTTCTTGCCCTAAACATATATTTTCGTTTTCTGGAACTACAAGATTCTCAACAAATGAAATAGAATTAAAACAAACCTCTTGCCTATTTATAGCCCCACCTGTTGAACCAACAAATCCAAAAAAAACACTGCTATCTCCACCAAAAACAGTGTTCTTAATGTCTTCTGTTAACGCTAATCTAAGTTCGCAGTCAAAGAAAACACTTAAGACTTGCGTGGTAGCATCCCATTGTACTTTTACATCATGAAAAATACCATCTTCTATATTAGCACTTGAACTACTTGCCTGAACTGGCCCCGCTAAATTATCTGTAGAATTGTGGGAATTGTTTCCATTTTTCATTATTGCCAAATGATCGTAGGATGGATCTCCTACATTGCCATTTAGCCAGGTATCAAACTCCACGATTAAACTATTATTTATTCCCAAATAGCCAATACCTCCACCAGTTGAACCGATGGCTGCATCTGGTGTAGTTTTAAAAACGAGTGCCATACCATCGGCACCATTCCTATCTAAATCTCCAAAATTATTTTGATAATAAATGGTGAAATCATTTGAAAAATCAATCGGATTACCATACCAAATCCCTCCTTTTTTCCCGGTTGCTTCTGGTGTAATCAAAAAACAATTGCCTCCTAAATTTAATGCATCTCCAATTATCGTGTCAATTAATTGAGCTGATATTTGCAAATTACATATACAAAGTAATAAACTAAAAATAAGAATTTTGGTTTTCATTGGGGCGTCATTTGGACATGAATTGACAATACAGTATTTAGCAAAAGTGCTAATAAAATGTTTTTTTCATAGAAATAATTTTAAAAAAACTAATTATTTAAAACAGAGGAAAAAAAATATTGTTCGCAATAGTTCAAAAGTAATATTTGTGCCGACAAAAAGTTAATTTAAGGCTAAATACATGTTCCATTTTATTATTTGGAACAAATAAGTACTTAAATTGTAATTTAAATTGCAGCTTTGCGAACAAAAACTGATTTTTATTCGAAGATAAAAAATGATAGTTTTAAAGCGAAGACCTACCTTGCTAAAAATTGAGAAATTTTGTGATAAAACTTAATCAATATTATTATTATAATTTAGTTAATAGTTATGAAGTTCAACGTGATGGTTTTATATTAAATGCTTCAAAACAATTGAGTATTAATTTGGCAATATTATTTCATATTTGGGGTTTTATTCCCTCTGAGGAAACTTTAACCGAATTGGTAGCATTACCGTCCTCTAATGAAATTAAAGAAAGAATATAACATTACAGAACAATTGTACCAAGAAATAAAGAAGATTTTGTAGCTTATTTTAACGCAATGATTGAAGTTGGTAAAAACGGTGATGGGAACAAACAACGTTGGGAGGCTATGGCAGTAGAAGGTTATGCATCGTATCCGGAATATTCTAGCATCATGGCAGACGAAATTATTGCTGAAATAGATGCTATTCTTTGTGCTTATTACACAACAAACAGCGTGTTGTTCATAGAAGGTAATGAAGCACAGGTAACAGTTTCTATTTACAATATTATAGTTGAATAAGTGATTTCAATAGAAAACACAAATAAAATAGATATAAATTAAATTTAATATATGCATAACTTCGGGGCAAATGGAGGTAGAGGTATTCCAAATATGAAAAAGCTACTATTTATTTTATTACTCACGCCGCTCCTTTTCTTTGGGGGTATAAGATTTTTTTTAAATTTAAATGATATTCCTATTTATGATTATAGATTAATTTATGATTTTATATTTAGTAACAATGATGTAAAGCAGCTTAATAATTTATCTGAATTATTAGGGTACAATAAAAATGATAAGCTTTTGATAATTCATGCGGATGATTTGGGTTTATCTAACTCTGTAAATCAAGCTTCTTTCGACGCGTTAAACAATAAATATGTTAACTCAGCAAGCGTAATGATACCTGCACCAAATACAATCGAGGTAGCTGACTACTTTAATGAAAACCCTGATATAGATTTAGGTATTCACCTGA
>Ga0209405_1001064_pt1 | contig 20892 bp, 28 predicted proteins | sample COGITO_mtgs_1105_6_FD_184803 | JGI IMG/M metagenome (GOLD analysis project Ga0209405, IMG submission 184803) | Pelagic marine microbial communities from North Sea - COGITO_mtgs_110516 (SPAdes) (version 2) | ecosystem: Environmental > Aquatic > Marine > Epipelagic ...
CAAGACTTCCTGTTCCCTCAATCGTAGTACAATCCAAGAAGAAAGGCATATCCTGTTCCATTCCAACAAATTCCAAAGAATAGCCATTAAAATCTGTCATTCCATCTCCTGAAGATACGGTTCCAGAATTTACATCCATTCCCTGCGCAAATCCTAATAAAAAGAACTGATTTGACATAGTCTGACAGATAACGCGAGGTCTTCCAAATGCCAATAATTTCACATTTTTTCGTGCTACTGCGTCTTGTCTTTTTAATCTGATTTTTAAATTTTGATTAAAAACCGTTGTACCATTAGAACGCGAAGATTCAATAGCCGTTTCCAGACTATTGCCCTCGCCTTTTAATTCGTATTTGTATAGCGTTAAAGCTGCTGCTGGTGTCCAAGCAGTAATTTGTTCGTCAGCATCATACGTAATTGTATCTGATTCTGACAAATCGTCGAAATTGGCGAAAAATATATTTTTTATGCCAGAAATTGAATCCTTGCACTGCTCAATTCGACCTGAAGTAATATCACAACTCATTTTTTTAAAGTTTTATGAATAAAAAAAGGCAGGCAATTTTACCTACCTTTCTTTAATCTGATTAATATTATGAATAAACTACACAATCGTTAGCTATTCCTACTTGTGCGCCTACTTGCATTCTCATAACGATTCTTACATTATCAGATCCGTCATATAAATGAACTGGAATTACAGAAGCTTCTTGCCAATCTGACAATAAAGACGTTCCGAAATACAAGTTAGAAGTCTGTGCTGCTACCATTGAATTGTCTGCCAATCCGTTAGCAACGAATACAGGAATACCATCGAAAGAAAGACTTCCGTTTGTATACCATTGTGTTCCTTTGTTGTCAGTACCATTTGCACCAAGTCCTGCTGCTGCAAAACCACCTAATGCACGTACATAATTTCTTGCGATATTTGAAGATACATACAATTTCAAATCTTCTGCACCGTAAACTGTTGTAGGTATAGCATCAATTACTTTACCCATTTCATCAATTACGTTAGCTGCCGTAGAAGCTACTGAAGCAATATCTTGTGCTGCTGGTAAACCTGCTGCGTTTAATAGTGTAACGATACCATCATAAGCATTAGCACCATTAACACCTGTCCATAGTAACGTTTCGTTAGAAGCTGCAACTTTAGAAGCAACATATCCTAATAAGTAATCTTCAAAAGATTTAGGAATATCTGCAAAAGCAGAAGCACCCATCTCAATTGCTGAAAATGTGTTATGAAATTGGCTTCTACAAAGTTGTAAATTTACTTGCATATCTTTAACAGTCAATATGCTTTCGCCCATTGTTACAGTACGTGTTTCGTCAAAATCACAAGTTGCATCTTGGAATAAGTCGTTAGTATCAATAGTTTGTAATACTGATTTTCCTTTGACGTTTTCAAGAACGGTAACGCCACCGTTTTCAATTGTAGGCGCACTTAAAAGAGCTGCGGAAATGTATTTCCCTGCTGCCATTCCTGCATAAGTACTACCTGGAAATGTCGGCTGATCTGCCATAATTTTTAGTTTTTAATTATTATTATTTATTTATTTAATTTTTTGAATACTCTGTCAAGAGTTGTTTCAGTTCTGTTTTGTGCATATAACATTTTTTCTCTTACTTCCTTGTTTTCTGGATTGAAAGAAATTGGCTTAACTGCTGGATCAATTTCTTCCGTAGAAAGTTCCGTTTTTTCGTCCTCAACAACTTCTTCTTCAGAAGTTACTTCTGTTTCTACTTTAGAAAGGTTTTGAAGTTTTGCTTTAAGTTCTTCGTTTTCTTTTTTCAAAGTTTCGATTTCATTAAAGAAAGTTTCTTTTACGATTGACTCAACTACTTTTTTAACAGGCTTTGCTTCGTCTGCCATCTCTTCTTCTTTTTCGTCGTAGTCTTTTTTCGCTTCTTCTTCAATTACTTCTTCTTCTTCTTCGGCTGCTTCTTCTTTTATTTCTGCAATTAAACCCTCTTCAGTAACAACTAAAATCATTCCATCATCCATCTTGTATTCTCCGATTGGAAGTGGAATTCTTTGTTCGTCTTCTGTGATTATAACAACTTCGTTTTCTGGTGCAAATTCATCTGCTTCAATGATTGTTACACCATCTTCTAACTTGCGTTGTTCAAGTTTAACTTCCATTCCTAAAAGTTCTCTTACTTTGTTTAGTATTGCTTTATTGTTCATAGCTTATTTATTTTATGCTTTTTATTTCTGTCAATATGCTCTCTATGTTGTCATTTATTTGGTCTGACAAATCCAAAATGTCGTAAAATTCTTTAGACGCAGGACTATTTTTAACGTCTAAACCTAATTCTTTTGCTGCCTTTTCGTATTTATTCATTAAGCCATTTGCACGTTTTTCTAAATTAGCTGCGAATTTTTTATTATTTAACCAAAATTGCGATTTATCTTTAACTGCCGATACTGCTTTTTTTACCGCTGCTTCGGCTTTGTTTGCATTTGCTAAATCTTTTAGAGTTTCTTTTTTTAGACTTGCTATATCGTCTATAATACCAAGCTCTACTTTTTGAGAAGCTAACTCCGTTTTTTTGTCTTCTTTTGCCCAATCAGCAAAAATCTTATTTAGTCGTTCCATACTATATTAACTTTATTTTAAATTGTTTGTTGCATTTTTGGTTTATATGTTGCCTATTCCTTGATTTCTTATAGTGCCTTTACAACACTTTGTTGAATATGTATTGTCTTCACATAAACAAGCTTTACGAGAGTTTTTAGGACTGCTTTGTGCTTGTGGCCTTTCTACTTTCTTTTTACTCATAGTTCGTGTTTTTATCGTAATTCTTTAACGTAACTATTTGCAATTTTTTCAAGTCTTTGACTTTCTTTTAGAGCCGTTTCTAATTTAGGAAGTGGTATACCCAAACTGTCAGCCATATCAGTTGTACCAATAGCTTCTTTAATTACCTTTTTAAATAAATCAGCAGCATCTATATATTTTCTGGCAGCTTCTTGTCTTATTTGACTTGCCTTGTCAAATTCACTTAATGCTTTATCGTACATTTTTAAATTGTCATCAATCAAACCAAGTTCTACTTTTTCACTTGCTAACTTTGTCATTACTTTATTAGTAATTTCTTTTTCTAATTGTTCTCTTAAATTCATTTCAATAGGTCTTTTAGTTTGTTTATTGTTTCCGTTTTTTTATCGTCTTTACTCATATCGTATCTGTCGCTAAAAAATCCTTCAATACTGAAACCGCGGATAGTACCCTCTTTTGCTTTGTCGTATAGTTCTTGATCGTCTATCTTTGCCGATACCATCCAAGTTCCAACAGGAACATCCAAGCCATATAAAGCCGTTTTGTCTTTCTTGCTATCTTCTACTATCCAACTTTCAACTATTGTAACGCCATCAATTTTGTTTTCGTGTTCAAAGGTTGCGTTTTTATGATTCGATTTTTTAAAAAATAATTCACTTGCCTGGCGTACCGTGTTTTTAGAAAAGTAAATATAGTACTCATCTCCTTTGTCGTTTCTTCTGTAAATACTTTTATCTGGAATAAGTGCAGCACCCATTAAGATTTTCTTTTCTGCGTTAATCTCTTTTAGATATAGTTCGTGTTTTTGTTTAGAAAGTGCGATGAAGTTGGATTCAATCGCAGGTGTTTCTACTAAAGAAATTGCGTCTATTCCACTTTGTTCATCGTTTGGATCAATTATAAGTTCTACGATTTTAAATGTTTTTGATTCACTGCTCATATTATAATAACTTTTATTTGTTTATAGTGTTGCATTTTGTACTCTATTTCTGTCAAGTGCTTGGCTTGTAGTTACTTCTCCACTTACTACATAGGCCTGGACAGGTTGTTGTTGTAATTGTGCTATTTGATTTATGCCACTATCTCCAACAACGTTAAATTGTGGCGCTGCACCTCCACCTAAATCTGGTGCAGATTCTGATCCACCACCTCCATTACTTCCACCACCTTGAAATTGTTGACTTGCTATTGTTGCCACGTTTACCAATCCTGCTGCAACTGCAACTCCTGCTGCTATAAATGGTGCAGATGGATTTAATACCGTAATTGGATTTGCTGCCGTACTTGCAAATATTGCGTTGGCACTTTTATAAGTGTCTATTGTTGCTTGTGCTATACTAACTGCCTTTTGAACTTGAAAAGCCCTTTTAGCTGCCTTTTCGCTTTTACCAGCAAATAATTCTGATAGGTTGCTAATAGTTTGTAAACCTTGTGAAGCAATATCAAATTTAAAATCTTGTATTGCCTGTGCTTCTGCTATTGATTTATCAGATGCTGCTTTTTCTTTGTCTGCTTTTTCTTTTCTAAATTGATCTTCTATTGCAGCTTGATCTATTAAAAATTGTGCTTCTAATTGTTTTGTAAGTTCTGCATTATCTTGTGCAAGTAAATACTTTGCTTCATAACTTTGTGACAAAGCAATTATTTCTGCCATTTGCCTGTCTTTCATTAAGTCAAGTTCTAACTGAAATAAAGCATCTTCTTTATCTATTCTTTCTTGATTCTCCTTTTTGTTTATCTCATCTATTTTTGCATTCTTTTCTTTTTCTAAATCAACGTACTTTTTATTAATTACTTTTTGTTGTGCAAGTTCTTGCTCATCAAATAATTCTATTAATCTTGCTCTTTCTTTTCTTGTTAGTTTCGTGTTTTTCTTGGCATCTTCACGAAGTCTTCTAAACTTGTCTTCATTTATTGCAAGTTCTTTTTCTATGCCATCTTGAAAAAGTGAGTTTTCAATATCTTCTATTTGTCTTTGTATGCTTAATCTTTCTTGTGCGTATTGTTTGTACTTCTCGTTTCTCGCCTTTCGCCTTTCCTCTACTCCATCCTCATAATCTAAATCTAAATTTTCTCTTCTTACATTAAACGCTTGTATTTCATCATAATCATTTGCTAATGCTTTCGCTTTTAATTTCGTTAACGTTGCCGTTCTTTTTGCTACCTCTGATAATTCTCTTGCGTGGTCAGTTCTTCCTCTTGCTAAATTGGCATCTATAATGGCTTGAAAAACTGCGATACCTGCCTCTTCTTGTTCTATTTGTGCCTGCTTACTTTCTATAAATAATCTCTCTTCCTCCGCAATACTATCTTCTTTAGATTGTGCAAGGTTTTTATTTATTTCTTCTATTTTTTCTGCGTTACCCTCTGCCTTTCGCAGTTCTAAATTATAAGTATCTTCTAAAGCTTGTTGTCTTTCTTTCTCTTTACCAATCGCTTTATTTATGGCTTCTATTTCTTTAGAAGCATTATCCATAGCAGCCTTATGCCTCTTGCCTTCTGCCTCAAATCTTTTTGCTTGCTCTTCTGCATTAGCTTTTCTTGTTTTTTCTTGTTCAGTTTCCAAAACTCCAATGGCTTGAAGCCCTTTCTGAAATAGTTTTACCGTAGCAATCAAAGGCATAAAAGCAATCATAAGGGCTTTAGTCATTAAGCCACCCTCCTTAAAACCTTTGTTAACATCTGTTAATACTGCTTTAACCTTGTCAAAATTTGCCACGAGTAAACCAATACCTACAACTAAAGCACCCACACCTGTACTAATAAGTGCTGCTCTAAACAACTTTAATCCTGTTGTTGCACCACCAGTAACAAAAGTAAATGCTGCTTGTCCTGCTGCTGCCAATTTACTACCTATTGATAATTCTCTGTAAGCTTCTGTAAGACCTTGTACTCCTTGTTGTATAGCTAATGCAGATTGAACTTTTAAAAGTGATTCTTCAAGTGCTTCGTTTTCATCTCCAAATAAAGCCATTGCGCCCTGTGTAGCTGCAAAGCCACTTGTAGCACCATTTAACGCACTACCTAACTTTTGCGTCATTGTAGTGGCTGCACCATCTACTGCTAAATCCGTTTGAATTTGTACCTTACGATATTCTCCTACCTTTGTTAATAGTTCTTGATATTCTTTAGAAGCCGTATCTCCTGCAAGTGCTAACTCGTAAAGGCGATCTTCTGCTTCGCCCATTCTTGTAGTAAGTGGCTGCAATTCTCCATAAACTTCTTCAAAAGTCGCATCTAAATTTTTTGCGCTTTTTGTTGTTTCGTCTACTGCTTTGTTAAAGGACTTAAAGTCTTTTTCTGCTTCTGAAGCATTTGAATTTATGTCTATGTTTATAGTTCTTTTTTCAGCCATTTGAGTGTGTCTTTATTTCGTGTTTTTAACAAGTTCATTCTTTTCTTTTGCTTATAAATTCCTTTCACTCCTGTTTCATAACTATATAACCCTTTCGCCACTTGTACGTTGTAGCTGCCATTATAAAAATCGTCTATTGCCAATAAGTCTACTATGTTCTTGATCATTACGGTTGTTGTTGGATAAATATTTGATTGCTTGTTTGTGTTCCGTTACTGAATGTATAAGTAACAACTAAAGTATATAGTTCAATAGTTCCCTCTTCTGTTCTTACTCTGTCAAGGTCTTCCGTGTTTATGTAGTCTGCATTGTCTTCCGTTTTTAGTACCGTTGTAGTATTTGGATTGTCTGGAATACATACCTCTACCGTACCCTCACTTGTTAAAGTGCTTGGTGTAATCGTTACACTTGGATTGCTACAAGTTATATCTGCTTGAACTACTCCGTTAGGAAATAAGATTCTAACGTCTAAACATTGTGCTGCATCACTTGGAATTAACGGCTCGTTTGGAACGTTGCCAATAGATATAACAGGTCTAAAATCATTTATTAAAACAAAATCTACATCGCCAGTATTTAGATTAGATTTCATTGATTCTATAATGTATCTTTTATCTATGATATTTAGACGGTCATTTAAACGAAGATTAGTAAGTAAACTTACAGGCAGATTCGTTTTTATGGTTGTTCTTCTATTCTTTAAATTAAATAAGTTGCTTAAATAACCAAAGTAGTATGTAGCAAATAAAGTATTTTGTTCAACCAATCCTGTAAGTGTGCTAATTTCTGCATTGAAATTTAGTGTGTAGTTTTCAGTTAATACTTTTACATCTTGTCCGAAAGGCATATATTCCGTTAATGTATTTATGCCTGTTCCTGTATTGAATTTAAATGAAGTAGTTGTTTCATCATATATATACAATAACATCGGTTTAGGAACATAAGAATTTAAATCTTTGTCTATTGTAAATCCAACTTGTAGATCCGTGTTTGTAAACCTTTGAAAGTGCATATTTTCAAAAGGCTGCTCTATCTTATATTCTCCTCCATCGTAATCAAAAGCCACTTGCGTATCTCCATATTCTCTTCCAAATAAATCTCTAAATTCAGTATTTAAAATATTTTCACTTTGTTGGTATTTAAATTGTATGTTGTTAAATAGTTTAAGCCTATCAATATTTGTGCTTTTTATATCCGTGTATTTCGTGATATCCACAACTGCGCCTTTCGCATACCAATCGTCTAACGGCTCAACTTGAAACACGCCATCTGCAATTCCATAGCAAGTTAAATTAAACTCCTTTAAAACGCCTGTAAAGAACTCCGATACTTTCATATCTGGCAAGTATGCAATAGGGTCGATATCTCCACTTAATGCCATTGAACTATTCGCAAAGAATATGTTGCTTAAACTTGGAAAATAAGATGGGTCTGATTGTAGTTGTTCGTACCTAACAGAAATATTTACCGTTGTGCTTTCCGTTGCACGAACTCTAAAGTGCAATACATCTTGTGTATTAATATTATCGTTACGTCTTACATACGCTTGTTGAAATATGGCAAATTGTCCATCTATTGTAATACTTAATACACCATTAATAAAAACATCAATGTAATAAATTGCCGTTGCACTGGTGCAACTTGCTGACACAAATACTCTATGGCTTGTTGCATCTTCAAAAAACGCACTACTTGGCGTTACTCCAAAAGCTTCAACGTAATTAACAGGTTGTATTGTAAGTGTTTCTTCTGCTAAATCAAAGTAGTCTTGATATACTGCTGAACTTGGATTACTTGCATCTTCTCCACCTGTTGTAAAATCTACATCTTCCGTAGTTGTGAAAAATTGAAAGTCGTTTGCATTTTGACAATACAAGAAACAATTTTGAAATCTTTTATCTGTTAAGAAAGTTCCATCAAATGTTACTCCGTATTTCCCTTGCATAGCACCAAATATTGCAGCTAATCTTATGGCTGGAAATAATTCATTATATGCAATAGCACCTGTATTCGTGTTTATGTCGTTTACTCCTGCATCGTCATAAGTTAAATATCTTCTTGTGATTAGTGGATAACGTACAACGTAATTTGTAGCACCATCCGTAACTCTATTTTCTACTTCTGTTGCCGTGTAATCGTGTGCATATATATTTAAAAGTGTTAAGTCTTGAAGTTTATCGTCTGCAAACTTGTCTTTTAAACTTGTGATATCTCCGTAAAAAGTAATCTGATAACTATAAGGTTGGTTATCTTTTACTTCCGATTTTTCAAGGCTTATTTTTCCACGTCTAAATGTTGTTAAGTCTATTTCAATATACGCATCTCTTCTTATGTTGTAGTCTATTGTGCTATTTACATCATTCTGATAGAAGTGTTCAAATATTGCATCGTTTTTAATTGAACTCGGAACTGAAAAGCTTTGTGAGAAATCGGTAAATATTTTACTTATATCGCTTATGTCTTGCTGCTTACTTGTGACGCTTATTATTTCGTCTTTGAATAAATCAAGTCTTTGCCCCTCTATGTATACTTGTACAGTTCTCATTAAACTACATTGTTAATTAAATCGTAAGCAAATTCAAACTCCATTTCGTAGTTAATCATTCCATCGTTTATTCCTACTTGTTTTTGAAGTGATTTAGTTTTGGCTTTTACAGGAGTGTAATTCGTGTTTACCTCGTAATCTAATAGAAGCACCTTTTCACTCAATAACATCTGTTGTATATAATCGCCATAGTCATCATTTACCCATCCTGTATTCAGCTTAATAGTTTCTTTTGCGTTTATGTTAAACTCCTTGAATTGTCCATCTCCAGAAAGATTTGGATAGTAAGGTAATGCGCTTGGATTGAATTTGTATTCATTAGTCTTTACGTTTATACTTCTTTTCTTTACTTTTTGAAAGAATATTCGCGACCAACTTCCATAACGATTAATAAAGTCCACAACTACTGGCTGGTATTTTGGTTCGCATTGTGGCTTAAAATATGCAGTCCACCGTTCTGTTACACCACCTATTAAGATTTCTACTTTGTTTCCGTTTGGTGCATAAGTTAAATATGCTCGTGCATAGCTTTTTACTCCATCAGTAGTAGCCGTTTCTGTAAACGTTGCACCTGTTACTAAATCAGTATACTTAACAACATCTCCTATACTTAACTCACAATCGAAAGACCCCCACAAACCATTACCTTGTGTTGTTGGTATTGTAGCATCATAGTTGTAAAAATAAGTACCCTCATCTAAAAGTGCTATTGGTGTTGTTGAATTGTATCCATCCATATAGTAGTTATAGCCATCTACAAAAGTTCCTGTTTCTGTTGTATCTAATACATACGATCCACCTATTAAGTTATATGACTTCACTTCATAGTCTACTAAATAATCCGTGTTTGTGTCTATGCCATAAGCTAAACCTGTCGCATTTTGCCACGTTGTAAAAGAATAATATTCACGAACATAAGGCGAAATATTGTAAAAAGTTTTAGTGTTGTTAGAAGCTGGAATTAATTTAGATAGTGTGTAAGTTGGATTTGCAGTTCCTACATCAGCAGCTAAAAATAATTCAATTTTACTTCCTGTTTGTGTAGCATCGTCTACTTCTATAATGTATGGACTTCTTGATAATTTCATTTTAGTTGTTTAAAGTTTTCTTCAGTAATTTGATTAAATAGTTTTTCCATATCAAAGCCGAACATTTCCATAAGTTCATCTGGCAGCTTATTGTAATACTTTTCAAATGGCTTTGTAAAAAACAAGCTTGGCTTTAAGCCTTTGGAATATATGCTTCTTGCTATAATATAACCCATACTCTTATGGCTCATAAATCTGCCTGTCTCTTTATCTTTCCATTGAAAGCCTTTACGCTTGGCCCATTTTGCCATAATGCCAGACATACCACCGTTTGCCTTTCCTATTAGTGAACTATTTGTTCCAAATTTATAAGGCGATTTGTTTTGTCCGTTTCCTTTGTTAGAACTTTTATTTCCTTTTACACCTTTGTCTTTATAAAATCCGTATTCATCCATCTCAAAAGAAATTTGAATACTATTTTTAGATTCTTTAACATATCCTTTTAAACTATTTGCAAGATTTCCTGTATCTCTTGGAATACCTTTTTTTGCTTCACGGATTACATTATCCTTGAAGTCATCTAATAGTTCTTGTATGTTATTAAATTCTGCCATTAACAAATAGTCATTGAATTGCCGATTAAAATATCACAGGTTAATGTTGCGCCTGCAAGTTTATTTTCAAACCTTTCTGTAAAAAATTCTGCCGTTGGATTGCCATCTACTTGAAAGGCATCTGTATACAAAGTACCTCTTCTTAATAACTCATAAACTCTGTTTAATACTGCCATCATAGTATTTAATACATATAGTTCGTTATCGTTGCCATCAAATTTATTTAGTGTTTCGTCTTTTGATATGTCTGTGATATCCATAGCCAAAATACTTATATTGTATCTTATTACGTTTTCTTCAAACGTGGCTTGATTTACAATCAAGTGAACTAAAGGAAATATTGTTTGCTTGTTTAAGTCAACGTCAAAAATATCGCCTTGTGTAACGGTTTTTATTAGTTCATCGTTATCGAAGTGTGTTTTTAGTTTGTCTATTATATCGAAGTAGTTCATAATTATTTCATTTGTCGTTTTAGTTCACGGCTTTCAATTTCGTTTTTTTGTTTGACGAAAGATAAATATGTGAGACATTTAGTAAGTCCGTATTTTGTAACTGTGTCAAATTTTGTAAGGTCGTTGCCAGAGAGTCCATATATACTTGAATACCAACCCCATTGTTTGCCAAACTGAACTCTTTCTGAAAATTCGTTAAATCCTTCGTCTTCATCAGTTCGTTCTTCAAATAAGTTAGAGTAGCTTGTAACAATTCGCTTCCTAAACTCCAAAAAAAAACACTTGCACTTATTGCAACATCTAAAGGCGCAAACTTCATCAAGTCCTGCATATCTTCATTTGGCTCGTAGTCTATTATCGAATACTTGTCTTTGTGCTTTTCTTTAATTGGCCTAAACATTACTGCCATCGCCTTGTGATATGTACTCCAATCTTTTAAGTGGTGTTCTAAATCGACATATTCGCCAAAGCTGATGTTCTCCAGATTAGGAATAAATCCAAACTCTATGTTCTTTATTTTAAAGTTTCGTATCAGTTGTGGCTTTTCACTAAACACTTCTGTAAAGTGCTTGATCAATCCGTTTAAATCTTTTAGTTTAATCTTTGCAACTTCTCCTAATTGTAAGCCACAAAATATTTGAATCATTTTATTTGCAATCAGTTCTTCGTCGTTACTCTTTTCTTTCATAGCTACAAACTCTTGATACCTTGATAGTGGTATTTCAGATAGTGAATTTGGCAGCAGTATATCTAACTTCATAATATAATAACTTTTTTTTCGTGTTTTTGTACTTTACAGAATATTATAGCTTCCGTAATTCTTATTCATTCCTAACGTTTCCATTTCGTGATAACGTACTGCATCAATCGCGTGATTGAAATTATCTACAGGTTTGTTTAAACGTTTTCCTGTCTTGTCTGTGTCCCAACAATATGATCGAAGTTCTTTGATTAGGCTGGTGCTATTAGAAGTAACTAAATAGTTTTCACGTTGCATTACATCAATACCGTAATTGATACTATCACGTCCTTTCGTAACGCCTTTAATTGTGATTCCATAACGTTGTATATCTGCTATACTTTTTGGCTCTGCTGAATCTGCATAGCACGGCACGTTGCTTGGAAGTATTTTTGCTATGTCGCTATTTAATAATCCTGTTTGATATGTTACTTCGTTTAGGATTCGTGTTTCGTTATGTTTGTATACTTCTATAATTGATGTCGGATCGTTTGTATAACCAAAGTCAATACCTATGCCTATTAGCCTGGCCTCGTCTGGTATTGTATCAATCTGCTTCCAATTACTAAAGACAACGCCCTCTAATTGACCCATTTCGCCATCTACATAAACACGTACCCAATTCTTCCAATAGTTGCTTGTAGCAGCTTTCTTTATGTTCTTTTCTATTTGGCTTATGATTCCGTTATCAAGTGCTTCGTTGTCTTTGTATGTTAGGATAATCTTTTCTGCATCTTCTTGATCTTCTATTTCTGTTTGTACCCAAAATTCAGCAGTAGGATTGTAATCCAAGAAACATTCGTCTTTTGTTCTAATTGACAATTCGTTATAAGATTCAAAGCTTACACTATTGCACTCGTTTATGTAAAGTATTGAACGCCTACCACCTCTTAACTTACTTGAATCGTCTGCACTAAAAAATTCTATAAAACTGCCGTTTGCAAATTCGTATTTTAGAAGTGACTTGTTAAATCTGTCATCTACAAACCTGTTTATTGATTTCATAATCTTTACGAAATCTCTTAAAGCACCTCTTCTTAAGTGTGGAATAGATTCAGCTACAACGCTTATTTCTGTGTTTGGTGTTTTGGCTGCTCTGTCTATTAAGATAGGAAGTATGCCGTATGTCTTTCCTGCTGATGTTCCACCTTGAACAATCTTAATTCGTTTTTTTAACGCAAGTATTTTATTTATTGCCGTTGTTCTTTGAAACATCTGGAAAAAGTGGTTGCTCTATATTCGTTTGTTCTATCTGTTCTTTTAAGCTATTTAATCGTGCAGTAATGCTTGGATTGTATTGGCCCACCATACCACCTTTAATTTGATCGTCGCGTATTTCCTTGCGTATACGTGTAGAGATAGTACAGAAATCTTCGTATCTCTTTTCTGTATTCTCTAAATAATGCTTTGCCGTGAAGTTAAATTTCTTATGGCAGTATAGTTCAAAGCCCTCTATTGTTAGTGGTACTTCTAATGGTTCTCCTACCATATCTCCTGTTCTTTGGTTTAAGTGATATTTAAATCTTGGATTCGTTTTTGTGTAGGTTTTGTATGCGTCAAAAATGTCTTCTAATTCTTGCGCGTCTTTTAGTGATTTAGGTCTTCCTTTTTTTGCCATCTTATTAATCTTCGTAAGTTTCGTATACTTTCTTTATTCTGTTATTGATATCTCTTAAACAACTTGCGCAGGTTGTGTACTGTTGTTTAGTTCTGAATACTCTATTGTAAATTACTAATAAATCTCTTTGTTCGCTTGGCTTCATTCTATTGCTATCTTTTGAAAACCATTCTTTTAAATATTCGTATTCGTCTTTTTGTAGGCACTCGGCTTTAAATCTTCTTGGAAATAATGCGTTCAATTTTTCCTTACGTTCTTCACATCCACAGTCATCTCCTGCCAACCATTTAATAGCTTTCTTTATTCCTGTCGCTTCTGTTACCTTTTCGATAACGTCGCCTAAACCCTCAACAGGCTGCTGCTTCTTCCAGTCTTTGTATTCTTTGGATCGTTTATCTAATCCTAAATAATATTCTTCGTTTTTTTCCATAATCAAATTAATTCGTAATCTTCGTTTTTATAGTCTTCGTAATCTTCATTCAGATTTTCTTTTAGTTTTCCTTTGCAGTATTTTATTGTTTGAAAAATACTGCTTGTGCTTATTCGTGTTTCATCTGCAAGTTCACGCATACTCATTCCACTATCAAAATAATGTTTAAATAACATTTCGTCATACCAATGCCAGGTTTCAGCTTCTTCTTTGACACGTTTAATTAAACCACTAAAGGCTTCTTCTTTTGATATATAGTCATAAGTTACGCCAATGTCTTTGCGTTCTTCTATATTAACCATCTGGTGCTTGTTTCGTTCTTTTGTCAAATCTTTGAATATGTTTCTTAAAGTAAAGTGTATGTAGGCACGGTTAAGTGTTCCGTTTTTTTGTATAACCTTTTCCCTGTCTGCGTACTTGTGTAATCTTATATACATTTCTTGAACGATATCTTCGGCGTAGAAGTCTTCTCCGTAGCTTTGTACGATTCTTAAATAGTCAGCGTGAAATTTAGCAACTTCTTTTAACCAGTTCATTGATTAGATATTAAACAAATGTAACGATTATTTTCTAATAGTGTATAGACGAAGTTTTTAACGAAACGTTGTGAATAAAAAAAAGCACCTCTTTCAAAGTGCTTCTTCCGTTTTATAGTTTATAATCTAAAAAGGCAATCCATCTAAATCTGATTGTTGTGCGTCGTGCTTTGCATCTTCGTTGCCACCGGCTTCAACTTCTGCTTGGTACGGCTTACTAAACTTTGCACTAAAATACTTTACACCACTTTTACTTTCATTTAGCCATAGTGCCACTTCTTTTTCTACTCCATCAATAACGGCCTTACCTTTGTAATCTGGTTGTGTTTCCGTTTTTTTGTAATCGTTTTTAAAAATTGCACCTGTGTTGTTCTTTTGTTCCATAACTTAATCTATTGTTTTACTTATTATGTATGCGCTTAACGTCTTTCGTTTTCGCCTGGCTTTTTCTTTTAAAAGCTTCTTCTCTTCTTCTGTTACTCTTATTGTAACAATATCAGTCTTTCGTGTTTTCATATTAAAATAATCTTTGTTGTGAAATATGATCTTTAATTCGTTTTATTGAAGCTTGATAATATTCTTTGTCAAGTTCACAAGCAGTTAATTCAAATCCTCTTTCGTGAGAAGCCAATGCGATTGAGCCACTACCTAAATGCGTGTCAAGTATTTTATCGCCCTCTTTTGCATAATGCTTTAATAAAAAATTGTAAAGTTGTTTAGGTTTTTCCGTTGGGTGTATTTTTTTTGTATGGTTATGTTTATGTATTCCGTAGTCAAACATTTTTGCAGGTTTTTTTAATCCCATACTTACCCACGCATACTCACAAGTAGCAAAATTCTCAACAGTTTGCTTTTTATTCCATATACAAAAATACTCACTTGGAGGCATAACAAAATTGTTTGCACCCCAAACTATTTGATTTTTACTTACTCTAAAAAGTTCATCCCAATATTCTTTTGTTGGTTTATTATCCCATTCAATTCCTTTTTCTGCATTTCTTTTATCTGTTTTAAATCGTGTTGTTCCAAAACCTTTTTTAAACCTTTTTATTCCATAAGGTGGGTCTACTATTGCCAAGTCAAAATAATTATCCTCATACCTTGACATTAAATCCATATTATCTTCATTAGTAATTTGTATTTTATCCGTTACTTTCAAGAAATTAATGTTTTGTAATATTCTCTACATTCTTTTATTCTGTCGTAGATAGCTTTAACAACGTCTTTATCATATCTTACTTCAAACGTTTTTATTCGTTTTTCTGTTGGTATATGGTCAAAATTGTGTTTGGCTTCTACATCTGATCGCAGTTCTTCTGATTCATCTATTAAATGATTCTTCCAATGTTCACGCCTTACTTCGTCTTCAACGATTTCATCTGGTGTGTTTACTAAACAATATGCAAGAACACTTTTACGTTTCTTACATAAAGCCATATAGCCCTGTAATTGATAATAGTAATCTTTGTTTGGTATATCTTCGGCAAAGAAAGGAAACGTTGTTGCGTCGTAACTACTTTTTACATCTAAAAGTATACTATCCGTGTTTACGTCTGGTGTACCTGTAAGAAAATCATTGTTAAAATGTTCTTCGTTTTTATACATCAATCCAAAATCTAATACTTCTTGTGCTAATGAAATACTTTCATCTTCTACAAGATTTCCTTTGTCGGTGTAACGGCTTGAAAATTCTTTTCGTATTCCGTACATTTCTTCTATTGCCAATTCTTGTAAGTAGGTCTTGCAAGTCTTACTCAATACTTCGGACTTGCTTCTGCTATTGGTCATTATCTTGCCAAGTGCTGAACATCTAATCTTCAACATAACTCTAAAGCTTTAACTTGTAAAGGCGATAAATCAAACTCTTCTAACTTGGCTTTGTTTATCTTGCCATCTTGTAACGCTTTCAATGCGTCTTCGAATCGTTTTTTAGTTAGTTTTTCTTTCTTTACTTCGTTTTTATTATGCGTATTTGTTGTGTCTGCGTCTTTCGTATCGTCTATTAAAAACAATCCGTTAAGTGCGTACTTTCTTGCATAACTTGAACTACTGCCAAATGCTTGTGCGATATCCATTCCTTTTCTATTTGGATCAATTCCTGCCTGTGCTTTTACTGCCTGCATCTTTGTGCCGTCTGTAATCATAGCAGTTGATTCTACATACATATAGCCTGCTGCTTCTTTTACTTCGTCAGTTAGATTTAGTGCCAATCCGTTTAATAATGGCTTTACTGCTTCAAGTATATCTTCACAACTCCTGTACTTGTAGTTTCCAAATTTGTTAAACTGATTTTTTGGTGCTTTTAATTCTTGCTGGATTTTGGCCAGTCTTCCAATTACTGTGTCTTTCATAACATTATTTATTTTTTGTTTATACAAATATAACTAAATAATTCGACTTTTGTATATACTTAATAGACAATATTCTTTTTGTGTTTTTTCCGTGTTTTTGAACTCCGTTGTTTTTGGCATCCTATTATCTATTATCCAATTTGTTTTAACCTTTCTTAAATCAAAACAATATATTCCTTTAGGTGTATAGTTTATATATAAGGGTATTTCATCGTATAAGATATGCTTTACCATTAAGTAAATGTATTTGCTTCTTTCAAGCATTAAATCATTGTAGTGTTTTTTTCTACATTTTAATTCTATTCGTGTTTTTCTGGAATGACTAAAGCAATCGTGTTTAGAATATTTGTCTTTGCTCATTTCTAAATCGTGCCAATACTTTTTTAAATACTCAAACAAATCACTTTCCGACATTTTTCTTTTTCTGTTTGTATTCTTCAATGATCGCTTTTAATTCTTCTCTTGTGTACTTTCTTATCTTGTGTGCTTCTTCGTGTAATTTTATTAGTTCTTCGCCTCCTATTCGTTTTTCTATACCTATTTGATAGTTTAGTAAGTTTCCGTGTTTGTGTTGGTTACAAAATACACATTGACCGTGAACATTATTCTCATCGAAAGTTACGTTCTTGTGGCTTGTACTAAAGTAGTGTCCAGCATCGAATTTACTTCCTAACGGCTTTTCACAACTTACACAAGGTTTATGCTTATCACGTTCTCTTATGTATGCGTTAAAGTATACCTGTGCTTTTTTAGTTAAGCTTTGCACCGTTTCTAATTCGTCTTTTAGTCGTTTCTTTTCTTTCTTCCAGTTCTTGACCTTTGCAGTTTCTACCCATACCTTGACACAATCACTTTTAAAGCAATACTTTTGGTTAAAGTGTTTTACTTCAAATTTTTCTTTGCAGTTTTTACATCGTGGCATTATATACCCTTTTTTAAGTTTTCTACTAAAATATTTAGCTTTTCTAATTCGTGTTTTTGTTCACTTATAACCATCTGTAAACGTAAATTACTTTTACATTCTAATAAATATTGATCTTCAAACTGCATAAACACGGATTGAAAATAGCTGATGTCTTCAAGTGAATCTAACATAGAATCTATCAAGTCTTTACGTTCCGGATGCTTTGCTTGTAACTCCTCTATACTACTTGTGAACTTTATTATTGTTGTTTGTAGGTTTATCTTTGCTTTTAATATTTCTAAAGTATCCATTTATTCGTGTTTTGGTTGTGCGTAAATCTTATTATAAACATTCGGCAGAGGATTATCTTGTTCATAATATAGAAATTTTTCTTTATCAAACCATAATTCAAGTTGGCCTATGTTACCAACTGAACGTGGCTTAATCTTATTGAAGTTTATAACGGCTTGGTTGTAGCTTAAATCTTCTCTATGTACCGTTATCATACACTTGCCACTATTAAACCACTCACTTCCACCTTTTAAATCGTATGGACTCGGCACGTTTCTTTTTCCGTTTACTTTTTCAGTTAGTTTAGGATGAATAATTGTATGTAAGTGCAAATTGTTATCTTCTGCTATTTGGTTTCTATAAGGAAGTACTACTTCTAAATATTGTGCATATCCTCCATACTCGTTATACGGATGGCTTAAGTCTTTCCAACTATCAATACTTGCAGTTTCTAATCCGTGTTTTTGTTTAAGTTCTACTGCATAATCATAAAATTCAAACGGTGTTAATTTGGCTTTAACATCGTACTTCGTTAGTATTTTAAAGTGTTCAAAAATCCAATCTAAACTATTTGTTATTTCTTTGTCTTTGATCACATTCCTTTCTAAAGGATTAAAACTTTTGCCTGTTAGCTTGTGAATTAAATCGGCAACTATTTCAACATTACTTCCTACATCTGGAAAATAAACAAGATGTTTCCATCCATAAAACTTACTTGTATTAAGTAGGCACTCCATTAATACCTGTGTTTTACCACTCATCGGAAATCCTGTCCAATCTGTGCAGTTGCCTAATTGCATAGAATAGAACTCATCCATTCCTTTCCAACCTAAATACTTGCCTTTGTTGTTGTAGTTATCTCTATGCTTGTATATCTTATGTAATATATCTTTTGCTTCTGTTACCTTATAACCTTTCATTGCCACGGTGCTTTAAATCCATTAGTACTTTCTACTTCCTTTTTTGTTTGTTCTTTCTTCAGCCAATTTTTAGCAGTTAAATATAAGCTTTTATAGTTCGTGTTTTTCTTGAAGTTTTGGATCGCATCGCATACACCATCAATTTGTTGTTTAGTGTAATCATTTTCTAATTTGTTAAACTCATCTAAAGACATAGACAAATGGCCAAAGGCCCTATATATATCTTTATCATTTACATTATCATTAACATTAACATTTACGGCTATGTTTGCCATTTTCTTTTTAGCACTTTTAGCAGGTGCTATATTCTGCCATCTTTTATTAGCACCTTTCTTTCCTGCTTCTCGTTTCTTTTCTCTTATCTGTTCGTATTTTTGTAGGTCACGTTTTAAGTTTTGTTTTATCGGCTCAAAACATAAATCTGTTATAATGTCTTCGGTTTCTGGATTAAGGTCATTAACGTACTCTAAAACGTGTTTAAATAGCTTTCCTGCCTGTTCATCATTTAACTTCTTGACCGTATGCAATAAGTCGCAATAAAGTAAAAAGCTTTTTTTATTTTCTGCCATAAATTATTGGTTAAAAAAAAAGTATAACGCTTTCAGTGGGTAGGAACACTTACTTACGCTATACTCTAAATATTTTGATTGTCCTACCAACTCCACAAATATAACTAAAAAGTTAAAAATTTAATTAATTCTTCTTCATTAATTTCTTCTCTATTTAAAAATACTTTTCCATTTTCAAAATTAAATTTTTCAAATTGTATTAAATGTAAACCTTTATAAGTCCATTCTTCATCTATTCCTTTTTTTATCCATTTATCTAATTTTGTTAATATTAAATGCTGATCTGATTTAACTTCTGTATTGTAGCTTTTTAATTCTATAAACATTATTTGCTTTAATTTTTTATGCCATAAAACAAAATCTATATCGTAACATCTGTATCCTGTATAACTATCTGGTAATTTTTCTCTTATCCATTCACTAAAAAATAAATCGTGTTCTCTATTTCCTGTTTGTTCTTGCCTTGTCATAATAAAGATTTTGCTATGTTATAAGTTTGTTCGTTTATTTCAGCAGCTAAAACTTTTCTTTTCTTTTCTTTGGCTGCTATTATAGTTGTACCACTTCCAGCAAACGGCTCTAAAATTGTATCCATTGGTTTAGTAAACATTTCAATTAAATAAGCTACGCCACTTTTACTTTGTTGCCAGTCGTGTCCGTTTTTTTCTCTTTGTTCTGAAATAAAATAATCTTGAAAAGTATTTTCTATTTTTTTCTTGCCATTTTGAAATATTAGTACAGGTTTCCATCTACACATTAAATTTATTCCATTGACTATTTGCGTTTGTCCCTCGTGATAAACGGCAAACGTCCAATAATAATCTAAATTTTCACTCATTCTTTTCATTACTTCTGGCAAATACATTTGTCCACTATATGCAATACAAAAACCATTTGGTTTTAATACACGTTTTGCAAACCTTGAAAGTTTAGTCCATACTTCTATAAATTCATAAGGATAAGGTGGATCTGTAATTATACAATCTATACTTCCATCTGGCAAGTCTGCAAAAACTTCTTGAAAATCTCCAAGTCTAAAGTCTATTTCTATTTCTTTTTTTGCGCCTTTTTCTGCTAACCTTTTACGTTCTGCTATTTTTTCTTCTTTCTTTTCTTCTTTCTTTATTTCTTTGTAAGCTGCGTTTATACTTACTTCTCCAGTTGCAAGTTTTGCTTTTACTTCTTCTGGTGCTTTCTCTTGTATTTTTTTTACTTTAGAAATAGTGTCTTTACCTACATTGGCAACATTTGACAACTTTTCAATAGTTTTACCCTGTTCTGATTTCGGAACAGGCTTAGCTTGTATCATTCTTTCCTTTGCTTTTTTGCTAAAAACTTCTTCAAGTTCTAAAGCCAAAACACTTCTTTGATAGTTGCTTAAATTACGTCTTCCAAATTGATTTAATATCATCCATTCTTTTACACTTTCTTCACTTGCAAAATGTTTGCTTGTAGTTCTATACTCTACATCAAATCGTTGTGCTATACTATAACGATTATGTCCATCTATTATAAATCCATTCCAAGTTATTATAGGCTCTCGTATTCCCTCTTCTAATATGTTTGCTTCAAGCTGCGCATATTCTTCAGCACTTAATGCTGGTATTAAATTCTTAAATTCTTCTTTTACTTGTATCATATCAATTCTTTATAAAGTTGTTTTTCTGTTCTTCCTTTTATTATTTGTAAATCTCTAATTGTTGTAGCTTTTAGAATATCCGTTTTTAAATCGTACTTTGTATCATTGATTTTAA
>Ga0209405_1001070_pt1 | contig 20838 bp, 19 predicted proteins | sample COGITO_mtgs_1105_6_FD_184803 | JGI IMG/M metagenome (GOLD analysis project Ga0209405, IMG submission 184803) | Pelagic marine microbial communities from North Sea - COGITO_mtgs_110516 (SPAdes) (version 2) | ecosystem: Environmental > Aquatic > Marine > Epipelagic ...
TCAAATGTTGAGTCGCTCAAAGTGTTTTTAGCGGATGTTCGAGGGATTGTCCCCGAGGCTACCGGGAGGCCTGTCATAGAATGGGGGGTGGGTGAAATAGTTGTTGGTGCTTTCACCCAGGCATTGTTTTTTGCTTTGCTCAGTATAGCTCTGGTGTTATTACTCGTACTCCGCAGCGTACTAAATGCTGCATTGGTCTTTGCGCCTCTATTCTTAACCGCGATTTTTGTGTTGGCAATTGCAGTGGTCATAGGAATGCCGTTAAACATGGCAAATATATTGGTGGTACCTTTGATTTTTGGTTTAGGGGTTGATAACGGCATACATGTAGTTGAGCGTTTCTTACACAATAAAGATTTTGCATCCTTTATGCGCTCGAGCACACCGAGAGCAATTTTATTGAGCAGTATGACTACGCTGGGTGCGTTTGCTTCCCTATCGTTATCGCCTCATCAGGGCACAGCTAGTATTGGAGTGTTGTTGTCCATTGCAGTAGTACTATTGCTGGTGTTTACGGTGTTCCTACTTCCAATACTGTTGGGTATAGCACACCCGGCGAGAAAGGTTGTCGCAGACGACCTAAGTCAAAGTTAAGGCGTCAGGGCAATGATTACGTTTAACGGATATTGGCGCTGTTTGTGCCTATATTTGTTGTTTGGTGCCACTATTCGCTTGTGTCTACTTTGGTTGATTTGGGATTTCTATTCGGTACATGTAGAGGGACCTGTTACTTGGTTTGGTGTTGCCCATAGTTTGTTGTTGGGGGCTGTCAATGATTTAGCCGCCGCTATCTATTTGTTGTTGCCTCTAATTATCCTGATCTCTATGAGTCCTTGGCTCGGGCGGTTGGGCTTATCTCTCATTTCCTGTTGTTTACTTATCCTCTTTTCGTTGTTCCTTATAATTTTTGCTTCGGACCTAGGCGTGTGGGTTGCTTTTGGTGTACGTCTTAATCGGCTATTTTTTCACTACCTAAATTTTCCCTACGAAGTGGCAGTTTACTTGCACGAGCAGTTATTTTTAGCTTTTTGGATTGCGGCACTTGTACTTGTGCTTTTTTATTTATATCAACGGCTACTGCCATTTTCTAAAAAACTTAGCGGCCTAGTTAGGTCTTCCAAGAGTGCGATGTTAGTTATGTGCGCTGTGCTAGTCGCTGTACTGGTTTTCCCCAAAGTCACCCAATTTGCTGTGGTGAATTATCAGCAAGATCGGATGTTACAAGAGTTGTCCAAAAATGCTTTCATGAATTTAAGTTTTGCAGCGTGGGTTAATGTGACGGATTGGGCTGAATCCTACCCTAGGCTGAATAAATCTGAATTGCGACGACACAATATGTCTGGCGCTAGCAATACAAACGGCGACCAACAATACACCACAGTGCCTGACCTGACGCACATTAAGCACGTTGTTTTAATTGTTGCTGAGTCGTTTGCCGGCAGGGATTGGTGGGATCTAGATAGGCGCAAACTATATATGCCTAAGTTGCAGGAGTTGACCGAAGAGGGCGCCTACTTTGACAATGTCTACGCAACGGGAACTCGCACAACAAGGGGGTTGGAAGCAATACTACATGGCTTTCCGCCATTGCCGGGTATTGCCGTGAATCAACGTGCCGGAATGGAGCGCCTGCCGTCACTTCCTCGGCAGCTACAAAAACAAGGGTTTAGCAATTTATTTGTTTATTCCGGTTGGCCGGAATTTTCAAGGTTCTCCTCTTATTGGCGCAGTATTGGCTATAACAAAATCTTCACTCGAGAGGATTTTGCCGATGGTTTCTTTGAAACCTCTTGGGGCGTTGCCGATGAAAAACTGTTTGACCGGTTGCTTGACGAGATGGATGCAGAGGTTGCGCAAGGCGGAAGGGTGTTTGTTTCCACTTTGACGGTATCAAACCACAGACCTTTTGATATTCCTGCAGGTAAAGTTCCCTTTCCGAATGAACGTAAGCTTGAATATGCGATCGCTTATGCTGACTGGGCTTTGGGAGAGTTTTTCCGGCAGGCAAAGACTAAACCTTGGTATGACGACACGCTCTTTGTGGTAACTGCAGATCATGGCCCCCGAATTTATGGAAACTCGACCATTCCGGTAAAAAGCTACAAAGTGCCAGTTTTGTTTCTTGCCAAGGGGTTGGCTGCGGATACTCATGATACGTTGGGCTCAATTATGGATATTCCCTCCACTGTATTGGGTTTGCTTGGTGTAAGTGGGCGAACTGGCTTTTGGGGCGGTAATCTTTTTCTCGGCAGCCATGGCCTGGCTCTGGTAGAACATGACTATCGCGTAGGGATGATCAGTCAAACCCACCAGCGCAAATCACTTACCTTAATCGCTCCTGGCGCATCGTCAGAAACTTGGCTGTTGAACGATGGTGAAGTTGATAACAAGATAGAGACAGATAGTGAAGCAGTGGACGCCGTAGTTGGCGTGTTTCAATCAGCCCATGAGACGTTTTACGCTGACGGGCAGGGACTACAGCCTGGTTCAAGGTAAGCTGTTCTTTATCCTGTTGTTTGCTTTGTAGTTAAATTTGTCCTCAACTCATCTGGGTGAAAACAAGCTTTGCGTAGCGCAACCGTATGAGTATTTGGGTTCACGGGTTATTCAGTGGCAATATTTTCGCACTTGGATTTGTCGTTATCGTCTCGTCCAAGAACCACGTTTTGTCAGTGGCAAACAGCCCGCAAATAGAGTCTGCTAAGTGCAATATTTTTTCGTTCTCGGGGTCATTAGTGCCACTTTTTTCCCATGCCAGCCAAGTTGCTGTGGTTATTAATTCGTTGGCCTGCAATGTCAGGCGGTAAGCGCACTCCTGCTCTGACCAACCAATGCTTAAACGCATTAGGTGCAGTTTTTGTCCGAGTGATTGGTGGTTTTCTGGCATTGTCGTTTTTGCGTTGGTGTGGTTATAGCTGAATGGTTTCTCTGAGTTCAGTTTTCGTGCCACTGTGACTGAAGCCAATCATTTCTTCGTACGCGGTTTGATGAACAAAGTCTGTTTTGGTAACGCCTGTCTCGCGCAGTAACAAGAACGCGCTCGTGCGACTTTTACAGCGCAAGGTTTTGCCGTGTTTGTCTAGAACCGGTCTTATGTCTTCGTCATCTTTATAGAAGACCAAGTAAATATTTGGGTCTATCGAATGTACTTCGATAGCGGGTGTTTGGCCTTTTTCTACAAGGGCCTTTATCATTTCTAAATTCACGTGAACTTCCTAAATGTAGCTGGGTTTATTCGGTTGTACGTACTAGGCATTAGACTCTCTCAATCGGCTAGTAAGAGGGGCGTGTAGGTAAATCCATAACCACGGAATACCTTAAAATGTGGGGCATGAAAGAGGTGTGAAAGATCGCGCGTGCGGGTAGCTTTAAAATAATTTTGAGAAATGGACCATTTGTTCAAGTATTAGCGCCGCTCAAACTATGGCAGGTCTTGTTTAAAATTAGAGCCTATAGAATAGATTCTGCAAATTTTTTGGGCGGTTTAGTGCCTGTGAATAAAAAATTCCTTGAAGGTGTTACGCGGATTAACGTGGTAGGGGTCAGCGGTAGCGGCAAGTCGACTCTAGCAAAGCAAATTGCCCAGCGTTTGCGGTTGGCCTATTTTGAAATGGATGAAATGTTTTGGCTACCTAACTGGCAGGAACCAGACGATGAGGATTTTTTCGAACGTATCGACCAAGTGACCCAAGAAGAAGCCTGGGTATTGGACGGCAACTATCGCCGACTTCAGCAGATTAAATGGCAACGCGTACAAGTTGTCGTATGGATAGATTTGCCCTACGCGCAGGTTATTTGGCAACTGGTGAAGAGAACTTATCGTCGTGTATCCGGCAATGAAGTGCTTTGGGCAGGTAACGTTGAAACACTTAAGCGTGCGTTTTCTAGCTCGTCGGTGATTTGGTGGTCGCTTAAAAATTTGCGTGCGCGACGTCGCGAATATACGGCCGCTGCCAACTCAGCGGGCCTCGCTCATATCCAATTTATACGCTTGCGCAGCCGTCGTCAGATTGATGCTTTTTTAGCTGGATTAACTGATGGCTAAACTCTTTTCAGAAGTTGCGGCAAGGGCTGATGATCGAAAAACTGATGCTGGAAAAGTGTAGGCAAGTGGACGCCTTATACGCTAAGCGTATAACCTCGGTTGATGAAACGAAGTTCTAGATCTGGGCGCATTGTCAGCCCTAATAAGCGATATTTTTATACTTTTTTAGCATGCCTCATACTTGCCTTTCAAACGGTGGGTTGCGATGTGTCTTTACCGTCTGCTTCAGGCTTAACGGAGATGGATTCTCCGGTTGGTAGTAACTCTCGGTCCCCACGCTTGAGTCAAACCACGGAAGGTAACCCATTATTGAGTTGGGTTGAGATGGGGGAAGACGCCGCAATTTTGAAATTCTCTACTTTTGAGCAAGGGCGTTGGTCAGCCGCGCAGGAAGTGGCCCGAGGCGACGATTGGGTGGTCAATGGGGCGGATACACCGTCTGTTGTGCAGGTCTCTGATTCTGTATTTGCCGCTCATTGGCTGGTAGAAAATCCAGCATCCGCGTTCGCTTACAATGTTTTGACCAGTTTTTCTTTAGATCGCGGTGAAACTTGGTCGAAGACAATCATGCCGCATTCCGACGGCACGGCAACTGAGCATGGATTCGTCAATCTATACAATACCGGAGCAACCGATAGCTACGGTATTGTTTGGCTAGACGGGCGCAATTCCGACATGAATCCATCATCAGCCTCTGCACATGCCGGTGGTGGCGTTGCATTGTATTCTGCTGTGGTGAGACTCGACGGCTCCATAAGCGCTGAGGAGCCAGTGGATCAGCTGGCTTGTGATTGTTGCCCAACGTCGGTAGCTCAGGGTCCTCTAGGCCCTATTGTTGCGTATCGCAACCGAGATGAATCTGAACAGCGAGACATATTTTACTCGCGGTTGATAAATGGTAAGTGGAGTACTCCTGCTTCAGTTGGATTTGACGATTGGCACATAACAGGCTGCCCGGTGAATGGTCCTGCTATAGCCTCTTACGCTGATGTGGTAGCTGTAGCTTGGTTTACTGCTGCTGGCGGGCGTAAACGTATTCGCTTAGCAATTTCCCATGATGGTGGTCAGGTGTTTGAAGAACCCTTTGAAGTGGCCCACGGTAATGTCCAAGGGCGCGTGGGAGTCGTGTTAGATGCTTCAAACCAAGTAACTGTAAGTTGGTTGTCGGTGCCTACAAATGGTGAGCTTGCAGAAATTCAGTTGCGCACGTACTCGTTGGTTGAAAAAAACTTACAACAGATTAACCAAACGTCGAAAACTATAGCTTCCAGCAAGGCGCAGGGCCTACCCGTTATAGCGATTGGGCCTGAGGGTTCTGTGATTCTGGCGTGGACAGACGGCAGTATTAGGTCGCCCAAAGTTAAGGTGTTTGGGTGGCTACCTTAAGGGGAATCGGAGGCATTTATAAGAACGTCGCTTAAACTCTGCCGTTAATGCCCAATTCAGTACCTATTTTGTTGACGTTTCTTGCGATAAACGGTACAAATTACCGGATAAAAGCAGCTAACACTAACTGTTAACTAATAGTATACACTCAGGGTGCAATATGATTATTGAATTCGGGCAAGCGCAAAACTCCGGTAGAGTCGACGACTTCATTGATAGGTGTACAAAACACTTTTTTAACCTTGCTACAGACTTACAGCCTACGCTTAGTGTAGCCAACGAAAATGGCCTTGTTTCATTCTTTTTATTTGCAGAAATTTCATCTGTTTCAGTTGCGTCTTCAGATTCGCCCTCTAATGAGCGTTGCCAATTTTCGCGTGTGGCAAAAGGCTATATAAAGAATCGGTCCCGCCTAACTCATACCAGCGAGGGCTGGGCAATTGTCACTCTCGCAGGCACTGAATACCTAACTTTGCAATTCGGTTCTGAGGTTTATGTTCGCAATGTGCCAAAAGAACTTAGTAAATCAATAGTGTGCAGAGCAAAGGCCGAGGGCAAACTGTTAGATCTTTCTCCAGTAGCCTCATCTCAAACTTCCCAGTCACAGACATTATTTACGTTGGTTAGCGCATAAAAACTCTTATAGAGTTTGAGTGGTTCTGACCGATATAGATAAAACCTAACGTTGGTCCGCTTTTTATTACCGCTTCTCTGTTTAGTCTCGTTATGCGCCCCCATATCACAAGAAACTGCCGTTTCTGAGGAGCTAACGTGATATGAGTGTAAATACGGAACAGTTTTCGCTTGAAGACGACCAAACAATGACTTTGTTTTCCACAAGGTTAAAGCAATTGCGTGGCGACAGCGGGTTGTCATTGCGGGGCTTGGCTAAAGAAGTGGGTGTTACAGCTAACGCGGTTTTGCGTTGGGAGAAAGCAGAGGTTACGCCTACACGCGGAAAGATGATTGAAATAGCGCGGTTTTTTCAAGTGGAACCGGGTTGGCTCGCTTGGGGTCTAGGTAATAGAGACGCGAATATTGGTCTAGAGGCATTGATTGCTAAAATTAGTCGGCTGACCGAATCTGAAATGTCCGCAATATCCGCTGTAGTAGATTCCTTTGAAGAGGCTAGAAACCAAATTGTGCATTATTCTGAAGACGATATTGAATCTGAAAATAACCAAGGCAATAGCGCAGAAAATAGCGCAGAAAATAGCGCAGACAATAACGCGGATGCTGATAGTAATGTTTGCGCCAGCGAGTCCGCTAATTACGAAGGCACGAACCCTGCTGCCGAGTAACTTTTATTCGATGTATCTAAACTCGTAGCATTAAGCGGTATTGGTTATTCAGCAAACTAGGTCTTTACAGACCGCAGTCAAGAAGCCTGAAAATTTCTCAGTGTTCTTTTCCCCGCCATTCTTACCATAGCCGCACTTTTCTTCCTGTCTTTCACCGCTCATTGAGGGTGCCCCAACCCGCTTAACAACTCTCTTGAACTCAGTCGGCTAAGACGTTCGCGTTTGGGTGTTTGAAAAATAATTCTAATTACGCCATGGTGTTTTATAAAAGTGATTTTCATAAGGGGATAAAACATGCCAATCAATATTTTGGGCATGATTGGTGTGACACCGCCAGCATCAGCGTCTACGGTTCACATAGTTGGTGGCGGGGTAGATCCCAACTACATTACTAAATTTACCCAGATACACGAGGCATCTGATTTTGACGCGGTACTTATCGGTCATTCTTCTAGTTCAGCTGATGGTTTTGCTATCGCCCAACATGCCGCTTATCACACCGAAAAAGTTAAAATTTTGCTGGCCCATCGTCCTGGTTTTGCCTCTCCTACCCAAGCTGCAAGGCGCGTGGCAACGTTAGATAACTTGATCGGCGGCCGGTTGTTATTGCACATAATCACCGGCGGCGTTGATGCAGATCAACGCAGGGACGGGGACTATCTTCCGCATGATGAGCGATATCAACGTACTGATGAATATTTGCAGGTTATGCGTAAGGTCTGGACAAGCGATCAACCATTCGACTTTGAGGGTAAATACTACCAAGTCAGTAGAGCGAGTTCTGACGTTGTAGCTGCCCAATCTCCTCATGTGCCATTGTGGTTTGGTGGAATCTCAGATGCTGCAATTCCCGTTGGCGCGCGTCACTGTGATACTTATGCACTATTTGGTGAACCGCGTAAGCAAGTCTCCGAGCTCATGACGCAATTGGATAGTGCAGCCGATGTTTATGGTCGAAAACTCAAGTACAACCTATCTTTTAGACCGATTATTGGCGACACGGAGGAGGCGGCTTGGCGTAAGGCCAGAGAGATTCTGGCTGGCGTAGAAGCGGCCTCAGGCGGCAAGAAGTCAACGAAGACACCAGAAGCGGAAACTGCACGGCGGCTGAGTAGTTTAATCGAAGGTGGGGAAGTACAGGATGAGCGGCTATGGGTGCCGATTGCTGCAGCAGCGCAGGGGAGTGGTAACTCAACGGCGCTAGTGGGTACGCCTGAACAGGTCGCAGAGGCTATAGCCAAATACTACGACATGGGTGTAAGCGGGGTGCTTATTCGAGGCTTTGATCCATTTGAAGATGCGAAAACCTATGGCGAAGAACTAATACCTTGGATTAGGGAAAAGGTTCGCCAGCGGGATGCCGCTAGGTCGTAAGTTCTGCCTGTTGCTTTGCAACACCGGGTTAGGAATTTGAGTTTTAAAGCACTCGCCCCTCTAACGGACCAATGACTGCCCAATCGACGATAAAGGATGCTATAGCGAGCACCACGCAGACTAGACCGATTACTCCAAGGAGGCGCCAGACATGGAAGGTTTCCTCACCTTCCGGTGCTTGATCTTTTTCTTCAGGTAACATTTGTTGCTCCATTCCAGTTCCCAGCGGACTTGCGTTGATCTAGAGCTTAACCTAGGTCATTCAAGTGGCGCATAGTTGATCATGTCTTGTTGATGCAGTGTGAATTTGTCTACTTGCTTGACGGTGTCTAAGTCTTTGCCAGGTTGCCGAGCTAACCGTGCATAGCATTCATGGCATTAACTGTTAGTCCTGCAGCCTCACCCGAGCGAATCACATCGTTCCAACTGTTGTCATCGATGTCTATGCCACGAGACTCTCTAGCGGCCTTAGTAATTTGCTCAGGGTCGCCTGGGATCAGAACTTTTTCGGTACCGTCTGCGGGTGTGCTGGCATAGATATAGTCGATCATGGCCGTGACTTCATCGTCGAATGCTTGCAGGTCACCTACTGCAGCAGGGTCAATAATAATAGACAGCATGTTATTAAGTGTGGCGCCTTGGCGAAGGTTATTTGGCTGCATCGTAAAGTTGCCTCCTAACCCACCGCCTAATAGCTCGCACATCACCATAAGTCCGTAGCCCTTATGTTGTCCAAATGGTTGCATCGCGCCTTTTGCATTTGGCCCAAAAATAACGCCAGGGTCATTGGTGTCTAAGCCATTTTCATCGACGAGTGAGTTAGGCGGTACCGCTTCACCCTTCATATGAGCTACGCGGACTTTTCCAGCTGCTACCGTGGTTGTCGCCATATCTAAGATTACATGCTTGCCGTCTGCGCGAGGCACCGTGCAACAAAAGGGGTTAGTGATGAAGCGTCGATCTCTACCGCCGTATGCAACCACCATTGGGTCGTGGCCTACTACGTTGACGTAGTGTGTAGAGACTAAACCCGCGTCTGCACAGGCCTCCCCAAAAGCGCCAATACGGCCAAGGTGGGCAGCGTTGCCTAAGGCCACACAGCAAATTCCCAGTTGTTTTGCGCGCTCTATGCCCAATTCCATGGCCTGCATGCCGACAACGCGCCCTAGTCCTAGTTCAGCGTCAAAAGAAACTACCGCGCCATTGTCTTTGATCAACTTCGCGTTATTAGCTGGGTTGATATGGCCGGCTAGCATTGATCTCACGTAGCTTGGAATCATGCCGACACCATGAGAGTCGTGCCCTTTAAGGTTAGCCTCCACTAAGTGGGCGGCCACGGCTTGTGCATTTTCCTTTGGTGCTCCCGCGGCTGCTAAAATTGCGCTTGCTAGGTTAGTTAAGTTTTGATGTTGAATGATCATTATGTCTCGTTCCAGTCTCAGGCGGTGCTGCCGGATGTTAAATTGCTAGCCTCAAATAATGTCTTGATCTAGCGGCAAGCGCCATAGGTAAATTTGTTTCCCAAGCGCATGCTGCTGATGCCTTGCATAAGGCATGTAATTGTCAGCCGTTTTCGAGCTACTTGAACAATAGAGCATTTGGGAAGTAAGTCATTGATAGGTAATGACTTTAAGGAAGATAGAACTCGAACGAGTTCTACAAAAATACCAAGTAAATGGTGCACCCGACTGGATTCGAACCAGTAATCGCCGGTTTCGTAGACCGGTGCCTTATCCAGTTGGGCCACGGGTGCTCAACGAGGGCAGCATTATCTTGAAGAATGCTCTGGATCTCAACTTATTTAGTAAGATTGCGCAATCTAATTGCTTATTTGGACACCTTGCTGGGCATTTTGTTGGCAAATGGCAGGTATTTGTTGATGTTAGAATTTTGATTAGCTTAATTCGTTGGGTTGGAGATAAACTCAATTGGAGAAAATATCTAGGCATCTCTATGGAGGTGTGTTGCCAAAGGAGACATATGTGAGCGGGCTTTTAGAATCTGGTATCGAATTGATGATGATTGGCATGGGTACAGTGTTCTCTTTTCTTACCCTATTAGTATTTACGACCCGCGCAATGTCTTGGGCGGTGCTAAAACTTGGCTTCGCTACAACGCCGTCGCAAACAAATATTGGGCACGGTCAGGCCGCTGGAGCAGGTGGTCAGGGCGTTAACACGCAACAGCACGTTGCTGCTATTGCCGTGGCCCTAGACACGCACTTAAGCACAAAAAACAAATAGGTCACCTTCTTAGAGTGGTAGACATTTGCGCCCCGTAGGGCTTCGAGGAGTATTCAATGAGTAACAGTCAAAAACTAGGCATCACTGACGTAATTTTACGCGATGCCCATCAAAGTATTTTGGCCACGCGCATGCGCGTGGAAGATATGCTGCCTATTGCAGGCAAACTCGATCAGGTGGGTTTTTGGTCTCTAGAATCTTGGGGTGGTGCAACTTTTGATGCATGTATTCGCTACTTAGGGGAAGACCCTTGGGAACGTATTCGATTGCTCAAGGCAGCTATGCCCAATACGCCGCAACAAATGTTGCTGCGTGGTCAGAATATTTTGGGCTATCGCCATTATGCTGACGATGTGGTGGAAAAATTCGTAGAACGCGCGGCTGTTAACGGCGTTGATGTTTTCCGCATTTTTGATGCCATGAACGATATGCGCAATTTGACCACGGCGATCAAAGCAACTTTGGCCGTTGATAAACATGCTCAAGGCACTATTTCGTATACGGTAAGCCCCGTACATACGATGGATATGTGGGTAGATTTAGCCAAAGAGATTGAGGATCTGGGTGCGCATAGTATCTGTATAAAGGATATGGCTGGGTTGCTTAAGCCTTACGTGGCATTTGACCTCGTTAGCCGTCTTAAGGCCTCCTTAGATATTCCAGTGCACATGCAATGTCACGCCACTACCGGAATGTCTACTGCTACCTATTTGAAGGCGATTGAAGCGGGCATTGATAATGTCGACACCGCTATCTCCTCAATGAGTATGACTTATGGTCACTCCGCTACCGAGTCGTTGGTCGCCATACTTCAAGATGAAGAGCGCAGTACTGGTTTGGACCTTGAGTTGTTGGAGGAGATTGCCGGCTACTTCCGCGAGGTGCGCAAGAAATATGCACAGTTTGAAGGCGCCATGCGTGGGGTAGATTCTCGTATTTTGGTAGCCCAGGTGCCCGGTGGCATGTTGACCAACTTGGAAAGTCAGTTACGTGAACAAAACGCCAGTGAACGCTTAGATGAGGTGTTGGAAGAAATACCTAAGGTAAGAGAAGATCTCGGTTTTATTCCCCTAGTTACCCCCACTTCGCAAATTGTTGGCACTCAGGCAGTGATCAACGTGTTGTCTGGCGAGCGTTATAAAAACGTAACCAAAGAAACTACTGGTGTTTTGGCAGGCGAGTACGGTGTTACCCCAGCTCCGCTCAATAGTGAATTGCAGAAGTCTGTCTTAGGCGATGTAACACCAATTACCTGCCGCCCAGCGGATTTGCTTGCCCCGGAATTGGCGGAGCTTACCCAAGCTTTCGATGAGCTGGCAAAAAGCGAAAACATTTCGTTGGCACAAGCAAAGATAGATGACGTTTTAACCTATGCTCTTTTCCCTCAAGTGGCGACAAAGTTTTTGCTCAACCGCAATGACCCAACAGCTTTTGAACCAGCGCCGTCCAAACAGTCTTCTGTTGCTGCGCCAGCAAATTCTGCTGCATCGGGTAGTGGTACTGGCTCTTATACCGTTACGGTGGATGGCACCCAATACTCCGTACAGATTGAAGAAGGTAGTGGCAGCGTTGCCGAGCGCGTGCAAGTTAGCGCGCCGTCTAAAGAGGTAGCGACGGGTGAATGGATGAATGCTGGGTTAGCTGGCACAGTCCATCAGGTACTGGTCAAACCAGGTGATGTGGTAACCGTAGGCCAAAAGATATTAGTCCTTGAGGCAATGAAGATGGAAACCGATGTTAGCGCCGCGGTAGCGGGCGAAGTGTCAGCGATCAACGTGGGTGCCGGTGATCAAGTGGCGGTTGGCCACCCCTTAGTTCTTATCAACCCTAGCTGATAAATATTTTCTTTCGTTTGTTCATGATTACTAAATTTCGAGGCTTTTAAATGGATCTACTAGATCAACTTTGGAACGGGTCTGGCTTGGCGCAAATGACTTTGGGTCAATTTGCAATGATTCTTATTAGCCTGTTGCTGCTCTATCTTGCTATTGCGAAGAAATTTGAACCGTTATTGTTGGTCACAATTGGCTTCGGCGGCCTATTGAGCAATATTCCCGGTGCAGAGATAGCTACAGGGAATGGGCTACTGCATCTGATCTACGAGGTGGGTATCGAAACAGGTGCGTTCCCCTTAATTATATTTATGGGGGTTGGCGCGCTGACGGACTTTGGCCCACTGCTGGCTAATCCAAAAACCTTGTTGTTAGGCGCGGCAGCCCAGTTTGGCATCTTTGCTACCTTGCTAGGTGCTCTAGGTCTGAGTGCGCTTGGCATTATGGACTTTGATTTAAAGCAGGCCGCAGCCATTGGGATTATTGGCGGTGCTGATGGGCCCACGGCAATCTTTGTTGCGGGCAAGCTGGCGCCAGAATTGCTGGGCGCTATTGCTATTGCTGCATATTCGTACATGGCCCTAGTACCTATTATTCAGCCACCAATAATGAAGCTGCTGACTACAGAGAAAGAGCGCAGTATTGTTATGGTGCAATTGCGCGAAGTGTCCACTTTAGAAAAAATTGTTTTCCCTTTGCTGCTACTTCTCCTAGTTGCGTTTCTGTTGCCGTCGGCTGCGCCGCTACTGGGTATGTTCTGCTTTGGTAACTTAATGCGTGAGTGCGGTGTGGTAGAGCGGTTGGCAGAAACGACACGAAATGCGTTGATCAATATAGTGACGATATTTTTGGGACTGGGGGTAGGCTCTAAGTTGGGTGCAGATAGTTTTTTAACTGTGGAGACTCTGGGTATTTTGGCCCTAGGCATGGTTGCGTTTTCTATTGGTACAGCAAGCGGTGTGCTTATGGCCAAATTGATGAACGTTTTTTCCGCCCAGCCAATTAACCCGCTCATTGGTGCGGCTGGTGTTTCCGCCGTACCTATGGCTGCACGCGTGGTGAATAAAGTTGGTTTAGAAGCCAACCCGCAAAACTTCCTACTCATGCATGCTATGGGCCCGAATGTGGCTGGTGTTATTGGCTCGGCGGTAGCCGCTGGGTTAATGATATTGATCACCAGTTGATCTTTTATTTGCGTGGTTTTGTTTGGTTCACAGTAGCAGGAGATTTCCCGCGTGGCGCGTTTTGCAGGTGGCTGCTAGACTGCAGTTCGATTTTGGGTAGATATATATGAAAGTTTCAACATTAATTACATTATTGGCCGCTCTCGTTGCTCCAACTGTTCACGCGGACTATTGGGTCTCTGTGGGGAGCTTCCAAAATCGTGATAACGCTGAGTCAGGTTTGCGAGAAGCGCAATCGCGAAGTAACGAGGCGTTTGTGGTTATTGCCAGTGAAACGGCTAACGGTTTCTTTTATCGAATTGCTGCTGGTCCCTATGCTTCGATGGCCCAAGCGAAGGGTCCATTGCAGGGTTTGCGCGACAGTGGCTATGGTTCTGCCTGGATTTGGCAGGGTCAGTCGACGCAAAACGTTAGCCCGTTTAAATCGCCTAGCCGATTACAGAATACAACTGGTGCGCTGATTACCGATGTGACAACTCAAGATGATGACTTGTTTGCAGACGACGATTTTTTAGACGAAGACTTAGATTACTTATTCTCTGACACCGAACGTACGCGTCCAGACGAGGTGATATCTGACTTGCCTGAAAAGTTAGCTCCTGCGCCTGCCAATTATCAATTGAATAAGCTACGCAGAGATTAGTTTTTGGCTTGGATCCCGCTCAGCGATTGACCTTTTTTTGTCGCTGTATTGGAGCCGCCTAGCTAGTGTACTGCTGCTTGTTTTAGCTTTTTCTTCATTGGCATTTTTACCGAATTTCCCTAGTCTAATTACTTACTTATCATCAAGTGGTCGATATGCGCTATCGCAATGCAACTCAATGGGGTGTTTACGACGTCGAGGTAGAAGACGGCCGTATTGTTGATGTATTCCCCATTGATGAGGATCCAGAGCCCGCAGAAATTCTGCATACCTTGCGTGATGGCGTGCAACACCCTTCGCGAATCCGTACACCCGCTATTCGCCGTGGTTGGCTTGAGGGTACAGATCCAGAGAATAAGCTCCGAGGAGCGGATGAGTTTGTAGATGTGTCATGGGATGAGGCTTTAGACTTTGCTGCCAAAGCGTTGCAAAAAGTTAGGCAAAAGCACGGTAATAAAGCCATTTTCGCAGGCTCCTACGGTTGGGCCAGTGCAGGGCGCTTTCATCATGCCCAATCGCAGTTGCATCGATTTATCAATTTTATAGGTGGCTGTACGCGGGCTATGAATAGCTACAGTACCGCTGCAGCGCAGGTGATTCTGCCCCACGTGATTGCACCGTGGCCCCAAATGGAACTTGAGCAAACCAGTTTAGAAGACGTGGTTGCACGAACAGAGCTTTTTATCGCTTTTGGTGGTCTTCCCTCGCGCAATGCTCAGGTAGCCTACGGCGGTATCACCGAGCACAGAACGGGTATCGATCTGCAGCGGGCTCATGAATCCGGTACTCAATTCGTAAACATTTCGCCGGTTAAGCATGATGTGGCCGATACATTAACGCCACGATGGATTGCGCCTAGGCCTGGTACAGATGTGGCAATCATGTTGGCTATGGCATATGTACTTGAGACGCAAAATTTAGCGGACCAAAATTTCTTAGCGAGTCATTGCGAAGGCTATGATCGATTCAAGGCGTATTTGCTTGGTGCTACAGATGGGCAAGCAAAAACTCCCCAGTGGGCGAGTGAGATCTCCAGTGTAGAGGCGGGCGCCATCGAGTCATTGAGTAAGGAAATGGCGGGTAAAAAGACATTTCTCACTGCCGCTTGGGCCCTGCAACGTGCGGATCATGGTGAACAACCTTATTGGATGTTAGTGACATTGGCTGCAATGCTAGGGCAGATTGGTTTGAATGGCTGTGGGGTTGGGTTCGGTTATAGTGCGGAAGGGTTTGTTGGCAGCAATTGGCGGCGGTTCAATTGGGCAACTGTGAGTAAAGGCAAAAATCCTGCCGACTTTGCTATTCCGGTGGCGCGGATTGCCGACATGTTGCTTAACCCAGGGCAGACTATTAGCTATGACGGGCAAGAAATTACCTTTCCAGATACGCGATTGATCTATTGGGCTGGCGGCAATCCGTTTCATCATCACCAAGATTTAAACCGGCTGACGCAAGCGTGGCGGCGCCCTGAAACTGTAATAGTCAACGAACCCTGGTGGACGCCTACAGCGCAATGGGCAGACATAGTGTTTCCAGCGACTACGTCTTTTGAGCGCACAGATATTTGTGCTTCAAGTCACGATCCTTATGCGCACTTGATGCAACAAGCCTTGCCCCCTCAGTTTGAAGCTCGGTCTGACTATGAAATTTTTGCCGGTCTTGCTGACAAGCTGGGCTTTGTTGCCGAATTCACCCAAGGCAAAGATGAGATGGCATGGCTGCAAGATATGTGGGAGCGTTCCAATGAGAGGGCCAAGGCACAAGGGTTTGAGTTGCCAAACTTTGATGAGTTTTTGGCTAAAGGCAGCTTCCAAATTCCTGCTAAGACCGATTCTGCTGATTGGTTAGCGGGGTTTCGCGCTGACGCTGACAAACATCCATTGTCTACTCCCTCAGGCAAGATAGAAATTTTCTCTGCCGTTATAGATGGCTTCGGGTACGCGGATTGTCCCGGCCACGCAGTATGGCTAGAACCGTTTGAGCGGCTGGGTGGTGCGGGTAGTGATCAGTTTCCACTGCACCTTATTTCTCCGCAACCCAAGCGCAAATTGCATAGCCAATATGATCAGAGTGCTTACAGTCAAGCCGGCAAGATACGTGGTAGAGAACCGCTGACATTACATCCGATTGCTGCTGCGCAGAGAGGTATTAAGGCTGGAGATTTGCTACGTGTATTTAATGATCGCGGTGCGTGTGTTGTTGGTGCGCAGATCAGCGAGGGTGTTAAGGAGGACGTGGTTATTTTGCCCACAGGTGCTTGGTTTGCGCCTAGTCATGACGAGGCAGGCCTAGAACTGAATGGCAATCCTAATGTGCTGACGCGCGACAAGGGTACGTCGAGTTTAGCCCAAGGACCTAGTGCCCATACCTGTTTGGTAGATGTAGTTAAGTTATCCGAGGAAGAGCTGCAAGCATTGGTCATCTGATCATTGAGGGCCTTGCTTGCTCAATCTCCTATGGTTTGAGGTGATGTGTTAAGGGCGTTTAAAGCAAAGCCAGCTGCTTTTTTGTAGGCATACATAAACTCGCTGACTTCCTCTGTACTTATAACCTCGTCTATCTTATTGAAGGGTGCTCTGTCTTCAATGACCCCTAATATACCAATTGGTCCCGCCCCTCTATTGCGCAAAATTAGTTCGTTTACGGGCGCTAGTACTTCTGTTTCGTAGGCCTTTAACGCTTCCAGGGTTAAGCCATGGGATTTTAATTTTGCGCCGAGAATCCGCGCGTCAACAATACCTTGGCTAGCCCCATTGGAGCCAACTGGGTACATGGCGTGGGCAGCGTCACCGATAAGTACGACCCTTTGGTCCACCCAAAAATCCACTGGGTCACGATCTACCATTGGGTATTCGTAGACTGCATCCGAGGCATTGATCAATGCGGGAACGTCTAGCCAAGTAAACTGCCAGTGGGTAAATGCATCAATGAAATCTTCAATATTCGCGGAACTATTCCAATCGCTTTGTGTCGCTGACGCGTGGGCTTCTAAAGTAAGTTCTGCAATCCAGTTAATTAGACTTAAACCGGTCTCTGGATCTGGTTTTGAGATTGGATAACAGACAAACCGCTGTTCCATAGAGCCCATGAGCACAAACGAATTCCGCGTGCGGGTCGGTTTACCTAGTGACACTCCTCGCCACATTACCGCGCCACCCCAGTTTGGTGGCCCTTGGTTAGGGTGCATTTGCTGTCTAACTTGAGAGTGAATGCCGTCAGCGCCTATAAGCAAATTGCCGGTGACTGAGTTCGTGGTGCCGTCAGCACTTACAAATTCGGCGACCACGCCGGTGTCAGTCAACTCATAACCAGTTAAGCGGGCATCCGTGACCACTGAATCTTTACCCAGGCGCTCTTTCACGGCGGCTAAAAGCCCCATTAGCAGTTTGCCACGGTGTACAGAGTATTGTGGCCACTTGTAGCCCGCCGCTAAACCGCGCGGCTCCGCCCACACTAGTTCTCCGCTTTGGGTAAATAGTGCCCATTCTTCGGCCTGAATGCCGATGTCAGCCAATAGGTCATTCAAACCAAGATCGAATAATTCTCGAACGGCATTAGGCTGTAGGTTTATTCCTACACCCAAGGCTTTGAGGTGAGCTACCGATTCAAAAATCTGGGCTTTTAGACCCAGTTGGTGGCAGGTTAAAGCCATAGCCATACCTGCAATGCCGCCTCCGGCTATTATGATGCTTATTTGAAATATCCTTGTGTTTGCTCGCCAACCACACTAACGATTTCTTCAAAGGGTAGTTTTTCGATTGCGGGCACTTGGCAATTTTCTTCTGGGTAACCTACAACTAAGAGAAGGTAAGGGCGCTCGGTTTTGGGTCTTTCGAAAGCTTGGTTAAGAAATGCCATAGGGCTAGGTGTGTGGGTCAAGGTTGCTAGGCCAGCTAGGTGCAATGCTGAGATCAGCATCCCACAGGCGATGCCAACCGATTCGTATGGGTAATAGTTTTTAAGGCGTTTACCATCTTCGGTAAACGAGAATTTTTTCAAAAAAACGCCAATCAGCACCGGTGCTGTATTGATAAAGGGTTTGTATTCGTCGGTGCCCAGCGGTGCAAGAGCCTTTAACCACTCATCAGATGCGCGCTTGGTGTAAAAGGTTTTTTCCTCAGTTTCTGCGGCGATTTTGATTTGAGTTTTGGTCGCAGGGTCGGTAGTTATTGCGAAATGCCATGGCTGCATATTCGCGCCGCTTGGGGCAGTACCTGCGCAAAGTAGGGCATCACGGATGACTTGAGCTGGTACTGGCTCTGAAGTGAATTCTCGGACAGTTCTGCGAGTTTTCATACTCGCATAAAAGTCCTTCGCGGCTTTTAGCATGGCCGCTTCTTCGAGTCTTTGGAATTCTAATTTTTCGTTCATAACCAGCTCTAGTCGCTCAAAATTATTCAACAGGTAAGCGTGATCGCCTAAATCATACTGATTTGAGTGCGGGAGTTCTAACTAAAAGGCACGCCCTAATTTGCTCTCTTCTTGCTATGACGTTTTACTTAGGCATTATGTTTGACGGTTCGCGCTAATCAACTCATTGAGGTTGCTCACATTCATATGTTGTTATGGGCGCCAGCGGAGAAAAATCATGTATGTTAACGGATACATTATTGCGGTACCCCAGGCCAAGAAAAGTGTTTTCATTGCAGCGATAAAAGTGTTCGCTGAGGTGGCTATAGATTTTGGTGCAATTGAGATTTTTGAGAATTGGGAGTTGGAGGTGCCTGATGGTGAATTTACCGACTACCGTAAGGCGGTGCAGGCGCTGCCCGGTGAGAAAATAGTTTTTGCGTGGGTGGTATGGCCTGATAGACAGACTGGCGCTGTGGCTCATGAGGGTATGTGGGTCGACCCTCGAATGCTCGCAATAGAAGAAATGCCCATAGACAGCAAACGGATGATTTTGGGCGGGTTTGAACCCATATTTTCGTACCGCAAAGATATTGAAAATGCGGATTAGTGAAAGCATCTTTGCTTCGACGCTAAGTCATTCCGCTTAACAGTGCGCGTTCTTGTAGTTGCAGGCATCTCATGGAACAAATTTATAACGAGTAAATTTCACGCACATTGCCGTTGGTAACGCCACATTTTGCCTGTTCTGGAAAGCCTTCGATCATCTCGCTGAGCACGTCGTTTGAACATAGCCCCCTGGAGCGTCATCGGCGAAACGCCTTGCAGGGCCTGTGGCCTCTCTACTGCATGAGAATCTGCTGATATCGGGTTCCTTTAAAGCGCTGTATTAACCATTAAAATGAACGCGCTCAACATATTTTCCGAGTTTAATTGGTCAGTTAATTCTCTGCAGCTAACATGATGGGTGGATTGGTACTGGACTGTCTTTCGGTGACATGAAAATATGTTTATAAACTTGTAACCGTTTTGGCACATGGCTCGACCCGCACTAACAGAAGCTCAGCGCAGCGAAACTAAGCAAAAAATTCGCGCCGCCGCTGCAATAATTTATAGAGAGCATGGCATTAGTAATATATCTGTCCGAGGTATTGCGGAAAAAGCAGGTGTATCTGTAGGCACACTGTATGCTCATTTCGGCGGCCTAGGCGAATTACTGCGTTCTCTATGGGGTAAGCCATTAAAACGTTTGGTCAGGGAGCTAGAGCTCGTAACGGAGCAAAATGGTGATGCCGAAAACAGGCTGCAGCGATTGCTTGAAACCTATGTAGATTTTTCCAATCGTGAGCAGGCGGTTTTCAAAAATGCCTTTATGTACGTTCGTCCTGACTCTATTGCCGCACCGGAAAGACTAGGCCTTGATCGAGATAAGTTCTTTTCTGTTTTTCGACTGTCTGTTGAGGAGGGGCAAAAGACTGGCATTTTTCGTGCCGGCGATAGCTATAGGTTAACGCAGATAGTGCTAAGCGCGGTTCATGGATCAATTACGATGCCCGTGAATATGCACCGTTTGGCGTTGGACAATACTCCCGAATTTTCAGGTTATATGATTGAAAGCATGCTGGAGTGGCTACAAAACTAGAAGTTTCACAGCTTGTAGGTGGTAGCCCCGACAGGAGTCGAACCTGTATCTATCGCTTCATACCACTACTACTTTCGTAGCCACTTGTTGTGTTTGTGGTCTGGACTTTCTCTTAACCCTAACCAGCAATGTAAGTGAGAAGCTGGTTTTAGGTTGCATCCGTCAAGTCTCTACACCTTCCGAATTCATCGGCTTGGCTCGGGATTGCCATTACTAACGTAAGAAGGTTTCCCCGAATTTGAACGCATCTCATATGTAGTTTCCAAACATATGACCCAATTTAACTTAGGAGGCGACTATTCTATCCATTGAACTACAAGGCCATGGCGCGATGGTAATCAAACTCAGGCGGAAAGACAAAGTATGCTTTTGGTTAGTGCACGCACGCGTTTTTTAACGCCTAATTATCCGCCAAAGTCGAGTTGCACTTAACCTTGGCGGAGCGTCCTAAATTTAGTTTGACCAGCGGTCGAAGCGTAAAATTTCTTCCATTGGTTTTCTGGTTACAGGACCGAACTTGCCCATGGGATAACCTACAGGGATGAGGCAATAGGCGTGCATTGAACTGGGTAGGTTCAGAACCTTGGCTACCGCTTTTGGATTGGTTAAGGCTAAGGTTGTAGGTGCTGCCCCCAGCCCTATGGCTCGAGCGGCTAGGAGTAAGTTTTGAATGCCTGGCCAGATAGAGCCGTTGCCGCCAGCAATCATTGCTGGTGTTGGCGTGTCGCCGAAATCCATACAGGCGATGATCAGTGCCGGTATTTCGTGCATGTGATCTTTTTGCCAAACGACCGCATTGACCATGCGTTGGCGTTTGTCTGCTGGTTGGTGAGAGAGG
>Ga0209405_1001082_pt1 | contig 20717 bp, 16 predicted proteins | sample COGITO_mtgs_1105_6_FD_184803 | JGI IMG/M metagenome (GOLD analysis project Ga0209405, IMG submission 184803) | Pelagic marine microbial communities from North Sea - COGITO_mtgs_110516 (SPAdes) (version 2) | ecosystem: Environmental > Aquatic > Marine > Epipelagic ...
GCTTTAGAAGTGCCTGAAGCTGAACTGCGCTCGCGTCTTGCGTCACGTGCGAAGACTTCCGGACGTCCTGATGATGCAAACCCAGCGGTAATTCAAAACAGGATAGACGTTTACAATAATGAAACAGCACCAGTAAAAGAATTTTACGAGACACAAGGAAAGTACCACGGCGTCGATGGTGTTGGCTCCATTGAACACATCACGGAACGTTTGGTGGCTATTATTGACGCACTTTAGACCCTAGGTCGACACTTCATAATACAATCGTATTTTTGCAAAGCAGTTTCCCAGTTAAGGGAGGCTGCTTTTTTCACATTATGGCTGGAAGCAACTTCATAGACTACGTAAAGATTTACTGCAAAAGCGGGCGCGGTGGGCGCGGTTCCACACACCTACTTAGAAACCGAATGACTTCGAAAGGCGGTCCTGACGGTGGTGATGGTGGTAGAGGCGGTCACGTAATTATCCGCGGCAATGCTCAAATGTGGACCTTGCTTCCCCTCAAATATCAGAAACACATCAAAGCCGCCTCTGGCGAAAACGGTTCAGGCCAGGAGCGCACAGGCGCTAATGGTGATGACCGTTACATCGAAGTACCTTTAGGAACCATCGCCAAAGACGAAGAAACCGGTGAAGTACTCTTTGAAATCACTGAAAACGGTGAGGAACACATCCTGGTAAAAGGCGGGCGCGGCGGCCTAGGCAATGTTCACTTTAAAAGCTCAACCTTTCAGACACCACGTTTTGCCCAACCAGGAGAGGATCCTGTTGAGGGTTGGTTTATTTTAGAATTAAAGGTTCTGGCTGATGTTGGCTTGGTCGGCTTCCCTAATGCCGGTAAGAGCACGTTGTTAAGTGTGGTCAGTGCCGCAAAGCCTGAGATTGCGAATTATCCATTTACCACCCTCGTACCAAATTTAGGAATGGTGATGTACCGCGATGCACGTTCATTTGTGATGGCGGATATTCCAGGAATTATTGAAGGAGCCGCTGAAGGAAAGGGTTTGGGATACCGTTTCCTGCGTCATATTGAGCGTAATGCTTTGTTGCTCTTTATGGTTCCAGCGGATGCAGAGGACTATGCAAAGGAGTATGAGATTCTATTGAATGAATTGGTAAAGTATAATCCCGAATTGGCAGATAAACAACGCATTTTAGCCATTACGAAGAGTGATATGATCGATGAGGATCTTCAAAGCGAAATTGCGGATCAATTGCCTAAGAACATTCCACACCTCTTCATTTCCTCAGTTGCGGGAAAAAACATCATGCAACTCAAAGATCTGATTTGGGAGAAATTAAATGCCCCTGCGTGATGTTAGAGCAGCTACATAGCCTCGATACTAATGCACTACTTTTTTTAAATAGGCTCTTTCCGGCTGCTACAGATACGTTTTGGCTTGCTGCCACCAAAACCATTACTTGGCTGCCGCTTTATGCTGTGCTCCTTCATCGGCTCTATATCTCTAGCACTGTCGCACTATTTGTTAAACGACTGGCATTAGTCGTTATCGGAGTGTTGCTCTTTGATCAAGGTGCAGCGCTTTTTAAATATACCCTTGAGCGTCCTCGACCTTGTCACGATCTAGAAGGCTTGCGCGTTTTAGCACATTGTAGTCCATTTGGGTTTTTTAGTGCACATGCAGCGAACAGCTTTGGACTTGCCTTTTTATTTCGAAAATGGGTGCATTCAAGTTGGTTTCCCATTCTTATAATGGTGGCGCTGGTGCAAAGTTTTTCTCGTATTCATTTAGGCGTACACTATCCATTAGATTTGCTCGCGGGCGCGGTCTGGGGATTCCTCATTAGCGTCGCTTTACATAAAATTGAAAAGACATGGAGTTGAACCTAATGGCTTATCTGGCGGTGTTTATTGGTGGTGGTGGCGGTTCAGTACTGCGCTTTGCAATGTCAAAGGCCATTGTGGCAAACGGTTGGATTCAAGGCCACTGGGCCACTTTAATTATCAACGTGTTGGCCAGTATCGCCTTAGTAGTGATTGTCGATGCGTATGATGACAAATCAAAACTGATGTACCTTTTATTATTAGGCACTGGATTTTGCGGCGGATGGTCCACCTTCAGTACGTTCTCGATGGAAACGATAAATCTAATAAGTGCTGGAAGAACAACAGAGGCGGTACTTTACGTCAGTCTCTCGGTTATACTGGGTATAGGAGCAGCGATGGCCACTATGTTATGGTTGACGCGCGAATATGCATCGTAACGATTAACGTAGTAAGCTGAGTTTACCTCGTTTTTCAATCAATTTGTCATTTTCTCCTTTTGCAAAGACCGTCCAGGTATACACCCCCTGAACGGCTTCTTTTCCTCCAGGATGCATACCGTTCCAACCTTCAGAAGGGTCGTTCGTTTCGAACATCACCTCTCCCCAACGATTAAAAATTTTCAAACTAAAATCTTTAATCCCAACTGCAGTTGCAAAGAATATTTCATTCTTACCATCTCCGTTTGGTGTAAATGCGTTAGGTACAAAAATGAGTGTCTCCGGATTGATCCGAATATTGGCTTTAGAGGTATCCGGACAATCAAAGGTGTTAATGACCACGTGTGCTACTTCAAACCAGCCAGTATCGCTGTAGGAATGATTAAATACGGCCTGATTGTAATAGATACTGCCGTCGCCCATGCTAGTAATGATATCGTCCGTCGGATCGGCGGCGAGATCTGTGATTTCGATATTCGATGTGTAGATCGTAGTACTGGTTGGATCTGCTATAAACGAACTGGTAGGTGATGGGTACACGGTAATAAAATCGGTATAAGACACGGTAATAGTATCCGTACAACCCTCAATGAAATAAATAGTAAGGTTCAAGTCGTAGGTTCCCGGATTGGAATAGGTATATACTGCGTTGCTATCGTTACTCAATACACCATCCCCAAAATCCCAATTGTAGATAACTTGGCCATCTGTAATGGTGCTGTCCCAGAATTCAACCGTAAATGGTGCACACCCTACCTGGTTTTCAACGCTGACGTTGGTTTCCGGCCTGCGGTATATGCGTACCGTGTCTAGGAAATTGTCCTCACATCCATTTTCTTCAATAGTCAAACTTACGTAATGGTCGCCCCACGTATTAAAGACAATTGGTGGCGGGTTCCAACCTGTGAATGTTTGAATACTGGCATCCGCACCGAAATCCCAGTTGGCTACTGCATTTCCTCCATTTGAACTTTGATTTTGGAAAGTGATTAAATTTTCATCAAAACACACAGGCCCGCTATAGGAATAGGCAGGGTTGACCGGATTGTACAGTTCATAAGTTACTTCGGCGGTGTCAGTACAGGGGTATCCAGGATTTAAAATTAGTTGAATGGTATAGGTACCTGTATCGCTGTAAGTGTAGGTAGGGTTTTGACCAGTAGCTGAAGCTCCTGGATTGTTTGGGTCATTAAACAGCCATAGGTAATTTGTTCCATTGTATGAACTGTCTAGAAAAGTAACCGTCGTACCGTTACAAATTGTATTTGGCTGAAAATCCTGTGGCGTTGGGTTTGAGATAACATTGCTCTGACAGACCATTACATTGAACTGGTAATCCCGTCTCAGTGTTGAGAGCAGAACACCCGTTGAGTCATATTCTTCGGCACATACGGCAAAGACGTACTGACCAACTCCGATGGGGGTCCCGGTCAAAAGCCCCGTCGTGGTATTGAGCGCGAGGGTAGGGTTCGTGGGTAGGGGGTAACCTGTTGAATAGGGGAATAAAAAGGGTACTGGTGTGTAAGGGGGGGCTCCTGGAGGATTAGGTGCAGGATTGTTTTGAGACCCGCCATGCAGCGGCTGACAGAGCGAATAATAGATACTATCACCATCCAATTCCTGCACAGAGAAGTCGATATTTAGACTATCATCTTTGCACATCACTATAGGTGGATCTGAGATAAACGCACAACTACTGTTACAGACTGAATCTTGTGGTGGAATTGTTATGTAGTAGGAACTACCCCAAGTTCCGGAATTTGCCACGTTCGATATGGTGTTGTTTCGACAACAACGTTGATAAGTAATGGTATAGCCGTGTGTCGCGGGCTGAAGCGTTACATTGGTTGTATAGGTCGCTTTTTCGGTACAAACGTTCGGTGGCGTCTGTAAGCAAGGGTTGTTTACGACAGCGGGAATACCTACGATGGCTCCCCGACCCACCATGACAGTTTGAACAACAGTATTTTGATTGGGACCGCCGTAAATGGTTATCGGCGCCTGCATGTCGAATGGTGCGCCGCTTGAATTGCAGTCCCTGTAAATGGTAAGTCGTATCTGATACGTGTTACCATTAGTTCCAGTACTTATGCACTTGTAGGAGATTTCACCGCCTACCAAATGTGCTGCCTTCGAAGGGAAGGACAGTAGGGCTAGGGTGAAAAATAGAACGATTTTACGCATTGCTTAAATCTACCAATAATTATGCCCTATGAAACATTTAGAGCAGTGCTAAAGTTCTCAGCGGCAACGCTTGATCAAATCCATTGTCTTTTAACCAATGTAGATTTTTAGAGTATCGCGTGACCAATACGAAATCACCACCCCAGCCACCTAGGCTTTTTGCGGCTCCATCGTAGCCCTTGAAGAGTTGTTCGATGACGGGCCGAAGCCCTAAATGATCACCAATAAGTTGCTCGTGCTTGTGCATTAAGGTTTCAATTTCCTCGGTGGTTGAAACGCTGATAAAAGCTGAGGTAATGTTATTAATTTCTTGTATTTGTTGCTTGCCAAAGGGCCGTTTGTGGACCAATGCTAAGCTCTCAGAAGTCAGCTGTTTTTGACCACTGAACACAAATGCGAGGTCATCTGCAAAGTCAGGAGTCCATTGAACTGGCGTGATAACCGCCGATCCCTCCTTAATTTGATAAACTATAGGTCCTTCTGCAGAAGCACACGCTAAGTCATATCCGCTTCCACCATGGGCCTCATGAAAGATATCTAATGGGTCTAAGCCTGCAAATTGCGCAAGGAGACTAGTAAATGTACTGGAGGACCCTAAACCCCAGCTGCGGTCAAATTCCAGATGAGTTTCAAAATGAATGCCGCCCGTTAGCTTATCGCTGTATGTCGTTAAAATTTGAAGCTGCTTGACCAGATGTTCCGCTTCTTTCTGTCGGTTAGTTTCCAGTATCTCTAATTCTGCACTAAGCAGAACATCGAGCCAACAGTCGCCTTTTACTGTGAACGCTTGCCAATGAATGTTTGGCGAGTCTACAGGCCGAACGATCAATTTTTGACCTAATGATGTAGGAACAGCTAAGCCCTGTGCTCCTTGGGTAATGGCATATTCTCCTGTGAGCAGTAGTTTACCGTGGGCATAAAATTCTTCCACTTGCTATTGACCAACTTTGGGTACGGGAACACCTCGTAATTCGCAAAAATAGTTGACTACCTCTCTGTGGTGTGGTACCTTATCCTTAAAGTAAGTGGCAATATGAATTTTCTCTTCGGGCGTTGCTTCAAGCTGGGTCAAGATATTCATTAAGTGCATTTTCATATGTCCTTTTTGAATTCCTGTAGTAACCAGCGCGCGCAATGCTGCGAAATTCTGAGCGAGACCACTAACAGCAACTATGCCCATCAATTCTTCTGCATCCGGATTTCCAAGCATCTCTAAACTTTTAACCACAAGCGGGTGAAGCTTGGTCAAACCGCCTACCACACCTAGAGCTAACGGTATTTCAATCCAGAATGTAAATATTCCGTTTTCCACAGCACAACCGGTTAAGCTTTTGTAGCTGCCCGAGCGAGCGGCATGCGTATGACATGCTGCCTCTACCGCTCGGAAGTCATTGCCCGTAGCAATTATAACGGCATCAATACCGTTCATTATCCCTTTGTTGTGCGTTGTTGCTCTATACGGTTCAGCGTTTGCAATGGCTATGGCACGTTTGAATTTTCGGGCAAATTCTTCAGCGCTAACACCTTCACTCGCCAATTCTTCTATTTTACAGCTTACACTAGCACGAACGAGACAGTTTGGGGTATAGTTGCTAAGTATACGCATGACTACTTCGAGCGCATTCGCATCCAAACGTTCGTGGTTTTGAGCGAAAGTCTGGAGACATTTCGCCATTTCCTCGAGGTTGGAATTAATGAAATTTGCTCCCATGGAATCGCACGTCTCAAAGGTGACTTCGAGCTGGTAGTAGTCGTCTAAACGGTCGGTAGCATCTACTAGTTTAATGGAAGTAATGCCGCCGCCCCGAGCTTCCATGTTTGAGGTGAGCTCCGCCGTTGCCGCACGTAAATCTTCCTCGAGCACATCGAAGTCATCTTTTAAGGCACTCGCATCTCCTGTGTACATGAAATGTACATGGCCAATTTTTTGGGTACCCATCACTTCTGCTTTGAACCCGCCACGCTCCATCCAAAATGAAGCGCTCTTCGCTGCTGCTGCGACTACGGAACTTTCTTCAATAGCCATCGGAATGGTGTAAAGCTTTCCGTTGATCTGGAAATTTGGAGCAACACCATAAGGCATGTAATAGTTGCTCATGGTGTTTTCTATGAACTCATCGTGTCGCTTTTGAAGCGTTTCATCATCATGCCAATAGCCGGTCAATACGGACCTTGCAGCATCGGCATCTTCGAAATTATTGGTGACGAGCCATTCAAGTTTGGCGGCTTTGCTCAGTTTGGAGAATCCTTTAATTGGATCTTTCATGGTGGTCTAATTATGAGTACAAAGATAACTCTGCAGTACTAAGAATGTTCAAAGTGAGTAGGTTAGTTCGTAACCGGTACTTCGATCAAGAGAATTCTAGATTCAGCTGCTGTAGCTTTCAATGTGATTTGTTCCGTATCCCATATTCCTAGCGCGTCTCGGGTATCCAGTTTGTGAAGATCTGTTTCAAATCCACCATCCAATACAAAAGCATAAAGGCCATTATCGTTCGATTTCCACTTGTATTCGATGACTTCATTCTCGTCAAACCTTCCCATGTGGAACCAAGCGTTTTGGTGAATCCAAACCCCTTCATCTTCGGGTGATGGGCTGAGCACTTGGTGCAATTTATTCTTTTCGTTTGCGTCCAAAAGCTTTTGTTGATCGTAGCGTGGCGTGACATTTCGTTCATTGGGAATGATCCAAATTTGTAAAAATTTAACCTCGACATTCTTATTAGGATTAAACTCGCTATGCGTTACGCCGGATCCTGCACTCATCACTTGGATCTCACCTTCCTTTATTGTCGTTTCATTGCCCATGGAATCTCGATGTCTCAAATCGCCGCTTAGAGGTATGGAGATAATTTCCATATTGTCGTGTGGGTGGGTGCCGAACCCCATTCCAGGAGCTACGGTGTCGTCGTTAAGTACGCGCAACAGCCCGAAATTCATCTTTTGTGCGTTGAAGTAATTGGCGAAACTAAAGCTGTGGAAGCTATTTAGCCAGCCGTGATTCGCGTGACCACGAGAATGATTTGGGTGATAAAGGGTTTTCATAAAAATCTTTTAATAGATGTTATAACAACAATAGACCCGCTCAGATGTTCAAATCAAAATATAGATTGAATAATTAGCGTGCGTTTTTTTGTATTTCGAGATCGATGGCCTTTTGAAGGTTGGCCAATTCCCTTGAATATTCAGTCAAGGATTTTAGACGACGTTCAATCTCTTCAGAATTTATGCGATTGCTTTCTTCTGTTACCCGATTGATGTGTTCCATAACGTTCTTTACTTCAAAACGCATACGGTTCACTAGCCTGAATTCATCTTTCTTTAAAGGGTGCATAGTTGTACCATCTTTAGCTTTCTAAAAGTCCGAAGATTCTTCACATGCCTAAATAGCCGCCCATAGATTTTGTTAACAAACCCCTATTTTGGCTACTTTATCTTTTTTAGCCAACGATAAAAAGTTTACTACCTTTTCCCCACGATAAATGAGGTGTAAGCAAGCAGCTTTGCGCATTTATCCGCAAATCAATCCACCTAAAAATTTGGTATGAAAAAAATTATGATTACCCTCCTGATGGCTGCATCTGTTGCGCTTTCAGCTCAGGCATTACCTTTTGATTTCGAGTCTTCAACTTCTGGCATGGTCGGTTACGACGGTGCATCTTTTACCATTGTAGCCAATCCAAGTTCTGTAGGTAATTCTAGTGCTAATGTCGCTAAGATTGTTAAAGTGAATGCAGCCGATTTGTGGGCCGGCGGTAAAATAACCTCTGTTTCGTCTCTAAATTTTACCAGTGCATCGTCTAGTGTGCTGTCCATGAAGGTTTACACGACGCAGCCCGTCGGTACAGTAATAAAAGTGAAATTAGAAAGTCCCTACACCAGCGAGGTAGATGCAGTTACCACGGTATCTGGCGCATGGGAAACGCTCACGTTTGACTTTGGAATTCCGGCGCCTTCAGGAAGTGTGGACTTAGTCATTATGCCACAACCGTTCACCCCAGGAGGAGGAAACACTTTTTATATCGACGATATCGAACAAGTTGCAGGTGTAATCGCAACGCAAAGATTAGGATTGCCCGTTACGTTTGAATCGGGCACCACAGCACGTCACTTCTTTGATTTTGAAAGTGCTATCATGACAAGCCTACCCAATCCCGATATTGATGTAGATAATGGAAGCGCAAACGTGGGTAAAATAGTTCGATACCTCGGTGCTCCTTATGGTGGAAGTAAAATCACGTTTACAAATAATCTAGACTTTGTGAATTCTCCAGTGATTACGATGAAGGTTTGGACGTCTGCACCCATTGGTACGAACGTGACACTCAAAGCGGAAAAGCCATTTTGGGGTGAAGAGCGTAGTGTTCAGACCACTAAAACCGAAGAATGGGAAACGCTGTCTTTCGATTTTACAAATGCACCTACTGACATGCCTACGTTGGCGTTGTTGTTCGACTTTGTTGCGGGAAGTTCGAACGTCGGTGATGGATCGGCTACGTCTACCTTCTACTTTGATGAAATAAAATATGCGAATGTTCCTCTAGGGGGTATAGAAGAATCAAAAGAATTATTCTCGGTTTATCCAAACCCCACCTCAGACAAATGGACAGTACGCAATCCTTCGTCTACTGGGTGTACCATTCAGATCTTTGATTTAAAGGGTCAACAGCTCTATCAGGTTCTCACCTCGAGTCAAAGCCATACCATCGATGCTACGGACTTTGCAGCGGGTATTTATCTCGCTAAAATTCAGTCGGGCGCGAATGAGCAAACGGTACGTTTAGTCAAACACTAAAGGTCGATAGTCAAAAACACAGCTCCAAAGTGGTAACCACAATCGCGTGGTTACCACTTTGGTGTTTATGGAAGTCAATATTTTGATGAAAAAGGAGGTTCAGGCCATTAAAAAAGCCCCTCAGTTGTACTGAAGGGCTTAGGTGGTGGTGATGGACGCTCTACATGAACCCGTATCACATCTGTGCAAATCGTTGTAAAATCAGTGCAATAGGGGCAAAGTTGTCACTAAAGTAGACGCAAGTCTGCGCAAATTGGCGCAAAGCAGCGTACCCCAAATCGTACCCCATCACATTTTGGGGTATGATTTAGCTCAATGGAGTGCTGCACAAAGATTGCGTGGTATTGCGCGCTTTTGCGTAGCTGGGTGTTGCGTAGGGTTTTTACCTTGCAAATGCGAAATCAGGAGACGTAACCAGCCTTGTTTTAATACAACATCAAGGCACAACACTGTTACGTTATGAAGTCAAAGAAATCGACCTTCAGTATTCTATTCTTTCTACGATCAGAAAGAAAAAACAACTCAGGTGCTCCGCTAATGATGCGAGTAACCATTAACGGAAAATCTGCTAAGACGTCTCTAGGCATCCGAGTACAACCTGATGACTGGGATTCCAAACGGTCTAGGTGTAGATTGCGCGAGCATATTGAGGGCAAGCGCATCAATATCTTTATTGAAAATGTCATTAGTAAATGCAACAGGGCTTTTACAACACTCCAAGATGAATATGATGTAGTGACAGCTCAAATGGTTGTTAACTCACTGCAAGGAAAAGGTGAAGGAAGACACCAGGGCATCATAGAAGTATTCCAAAAGCAGGTAGATGAGCTGGAAAAACTCATAGGAAAGAACAATTCCTACACACATTGGGTGAAAAACAGAACAGGAATGCGCCATTTGCGGGATTTTTTGAACAAAAAAGACAACGTTTCAGACATTCCAATAGGTAGATTCACGCATGATCATGTAGTTGGATTTTATAATTTTCTTAGAACAGAGAAAGGCCACGCTCATAATTCAGCAGTAAAGTGCATGTCTTTGGTGAAGAAAGTGACCAGTAGAGCCTTTCATTCAGGTTGGATCAAACGAGATCCTTTTATTGGATTTTCATTGGGATGTAAGCCAGTTGAGCGTCCTTACTTAGAACAGCACGAGATTGAAAGTATCATGAATTATAAACCTGAAAAGGAAAACTTGGAGCTCATTCGTGATTTGTTCATTTTCTCTTGCTTTACAGGACTGGCCTACGCAGATGTAAAGTCCCTCAAAGCTTCTGAGATAGTGAAAACCAGTGATGGAGTTGAGTGGATAAAGACCAAAAGGACAAAAACTAAGACCAAATCTAATATACCTCTTCTTCCTATCCCTAAGAGCATCATTCTCAAGTATGCCAATCTAGACAGCTTGGATCTTGAAGACTTAATCTTTACCGTTTACTCCAATCAAAAGGTTAACCAGTATCTAAAAACGATAGCAAAAGACGTAGGGATTGACAAAAATGTGACCTTTCATATAGCACGTCACACTTTTGCTACAACGGTGACGCTTCAGAATGGCATCCCTATAGAGACAGTGAGTAAGATGCTAGGCCACACCAACATAAAGACCACTCAGCATTACGCGAAGGTGTTGGATGCAAAGATCTGTAAGGACATGGAAATCTTAAGGAATACTCATTTGAGGATTGCGTAAAGGCAACTAGTAGGAGAAATTAAAGTGACTATTATTCAAGTTTAGTGTATTGAATCGAAAGGAGTACCTGCGGAAAGTCTTTTCTTGGGGATGTTCACTACTTCAGAGGGGCAGCGTCTTGAAATTCACCGTCATATTTTTTGGCTGCTGAACCGTCTTTGATGCACCAAGGACAAATGCCTTCAACTTCGTCAATGCAATAGAAGGGTCCTTGATAAACATAGTTTCTGTCTTGTCCGCAAACTGGGCAAGTTGTCTTTTCCTTTTTAAGGATCCCAAGTCTCTCAGCATTGGGATTGTATTTGAATGTTGGCAGCTCCTTCATATTAGTCTTGTCGTTTGTCTTATTGACTTGTCCATTGGTACAAGCATCCAATAGGACGTGACCCCTCCGCGGCCGATTGGGTTGCTTAGCGGGTTGACTTAGCGAAAAGAGTTTTTGTAAATTACTGATTTTGAGTGTATTGGATAGTTGGGTTCAAAACCCTCCCTCTCCGAGTCATAACCATTAAAAACTGCATTTGTCAAATTTTTGACCCTATATGTCTGAGAATGTATTGAGACATTAAAAAGGCCGCTCTGTGGCGGCCTTCGATTTAAGTGTGAGATTTACCATGGTAATCGTACAAGTCAAGAAAATCTTGAAGTTCAGATTTGTGAATCATTAGCTCTTCTGTAATGGAAATAAGGATGTGTTCACAGCCACGTTCGCAGCCGCAAGGTTTGATCTGGGTGATACGTTCGTTGTTCATGTTTAAATGGATTAGAGCCCGAAGTAAACGATAGATCAACCCATTAGTCGGTTGTAAACGCAAGTAAGTGTTTGAAACGTTTACAGATGGCTGCTATATGGTAGTTTGGTCGATAATTAATTGGAATTATGTTGGGATTTGGATGCTGTTATTGAAAGGCTGCTTAACTTCCCAACAAATCATCACGCCATGAAGTTGAACCTTACGTCTCTTTCCAAGGCCGAGCTGTGTGCCATGTTGCAAGAGCTCGAAGATTCAAATCCTGGGATGGTGTCCAGGCTTGCTGAGAATTGGAATGCCTCGCCTCAGTATAGAGCCATGAAGATGAAGATCCTCGCTGTCTTGAACCCCTTTCTAGACCGGGGCTTTTTAGCTCGGAAGCATGTCCGCGTACTAATTCCCCAGATGCGTAAGTTGATCGACAAGATCGAAAACGACAATGACCAGGGACATCATGCAAAGGCATTTTGGGAAGGCATGGCTATGATACAGACCTGGAACCATCAGCTCGGGGATACAGATGACAGTAGTGGATATATATCCCCAATGGTGGATTCCTGCTGGGACATCGTTGAAGACGCTATTAAATTGGAGCCTGACCCGGACCATCGGAACTCCTTCGCGAAATACCTCCTAAATATTGTCAAGCAGGATTCTTTAGCTGAATGGGATTGGTGGATCAATCCAATTGAACTGTTGCGAGACATGAAGCCCGGTCACGCCATTGATCAGGAGCTGTTAATCGCATTAGAACATCCACGCTCAAAGTGGGCGGAAGATCAACTGGCAAAAACGCGTATTGAAGTCACTGAACGTGTTCATGGAAAACAGGCAGCTGATGAACTCATGGCCTCATTGGCGCATCTGGATAGCATTCGGATTTTAAGCATTGAGGCAGCTGTGGCTGAATCAGACTATAAGCGTGCAAAGAGCCTATGCCTAGAAGCCGTTCAAAATGAAAACGAACGACCCTGGATGGGAAACCCTTGGATGGCAAGGCTATTGGAGATAGCGGAATTTGAAGGTGACAAGGATACACAGAAGACAGCCCTTCTTCACCTAATCACTAACGATAGCGATTCCGTTAAAGAACGATGGAGAAAGCTGCGCCCTATGTTGACCAGTGAAGAGGCTTTGCAATTGATAGAGCTAATCACAACGCCTGATTCCAACAACATGATCGACGTTAGTCGAGAAACAGTAGTTGTCCTTTTAGGCTCAGAGGGCTACCAGTCCAAGCTGATCGATTTTCTTAAAAGGAACATGAGCCCTGGCTCATTTTTGTTGGCAGAAAATTATTTGCCTGATGAAAAAGAATCCCTTGCTGAGCTCTGGAAACTGGAAATTCTTGATAGGATAGACTATTCCTACAACTCTCAACGAGCACCTTTGTTGGCAGATTACCTAAAGTGTATCGTTCGGTTAGTTGGCGTAGAGAAGTCTAGACTTATTAAGGCTGAAATTCTTAAAGAACATCCGCTGAAGACCTCTTTGAGAGATAGATTTGATGAGGTTCTAAGTTGAAGTTTTCATCGTAGCTGTTTTGCGAGAGAAAAACAGTTGAAATTTTCATGAAAAAAGCCTACAATAGTTACAAACTAGGCCGGAGCTTTTAGTTAATAAAATTGAGTCATGAGTTTAGGAAAATTACCATTTTTTAACGCCGGACGAGTCCTTCGGGACGCCGAATATTGCGCATTGGACATTATTAGGTGGAAAGATTTTGGACTAAAGTCCTTTCAATTCAACTATTTATTTGAGGCATATTGCTTACACATTTATTCTTTCTGGGAAATCTTAGAAAAGGAACAGTACTTAAATCAGGAGTCAGTAGATATTTTCGAGCAATTTGAAAAACAAAGGCATGATTCGTCATCTCCTTTGTTTTACATCAAGACTGCCAGGAACCAATTGGTCCATGAAGGGCCTATTCTCTTTAATTCGGCATTTGATCAAGCGGAAAATAAATATCCATGTATTGACTTTGATATGGAGACTTCGACTTTACCATCTCAATTATACTCGTCAATAGTTTTGCCTTCATTCTCAATGTTCGCAGGCATTTCATTAAGTTTAAAACCTGTGACGGACCATTGGAGCTTCAAGAAATTAGGGAATGATGTTCCCGTACCTATGAAAGACAATGGAGACTTCATGAACCCAATAGAACTTGTTGAAATGACATATCATATGCATGGCGAAATGTTCACTAGGCTGATTACAGCATCTAGAAAAGGTGAATAGACACTAAGTATACGATGGTAGTCATTAGATTAAAGTTGAAGATTACTAAGTAGAGATTCTCAAAAGAATACGAACCATAGGGTCTACAATTAATAAACTATTCAATTTGGCTACAATAGGAAACGAACCTTGGGTGAAATCCATAATATTCCCCTTGTTAAGTCAACCATTTGGGTGAAATGCCCTCCACGATCGATTGGGTTCTGCTTGTCTTCATATTCCTGATATCTAATTATTCTACCTTTCATCGAAGCTTATTTTCGGGGTAAATACATTATAGTTAATGAAAGAATTATTTAAATTAAAGCCATTGTATTTGTCTCACAACTCGACAAATGCGAGGATATATTATAACTAACCAATTCGTTTAAGCTCATGAAAAAACAAGCCTTAACCCTATTATTAACTTTTTTCAGCTCTCTGCTGATAGCACAAACCACACAACCACCTGAAAGACACTGGGTTAAGTTCGACTGGCCCCATGTCGACCCCGAAACTGGCGTAAAGTTAAATCAAGAAGATACTGGAGAAGACTGGTGGTACGACCACAAAAACACTTACGATCAAAGCGGAAATCAAACAGGTTATATCGCCGTAGGATTTAACTACGGTATTGGAAGAATTACAGACTACGATCTTGCTGATATTGATGGAGACGGATATTCTGATGGATTTGAATATTGCAATTCTGATGACAGCCACTCAAAATATAACCAAGGCCCATATAAATTAGAGTTATTCGAAGAACCTGGAAGAATCAGACGATGCGGAAGAGCAATGATGATGGCTTACGATCTTCAAGGAAATGAAGTTTTCTGTCGGAACTATAATCAAGGTGAGTTTATATCGGTGATTCAAACAGATGATGGTGGATTTCTAGCAATGGGATATACAAATTCGACTGTGAATGTGCCCAATTCACCTGTAGACGTTTATAGCAATCAGCGACCAAGTTATATAGGATCAGGCGATTACCTCTATTACAACCCAGTATCTAGTACGAACATGAGTCACTTCAATGCTGAAGTTCACTGGGATAACATCTTAAATGAATACGTTTCCGATAGTTATTCAAAAAAAGGGACAAGACCATTTCTCGTCAAGACCGATGCAAACGGGGATATCCTGTGGAATTTTCAGTATGGAGGATTTAACTTTAAAACCAATGAAGATGAGGCATTTGGGCAAAAAATGTTATGGGGAGATATTGTAAAGAACGGAACAGGATACTTATTGGTATACAGTACCCAAACACATAATACGAACATCTCAGTACAGGCTCATTTAAAGTATAAGTCATTTGTAATAAGTATTGACAAAGATGGATTCGTGCTATGGAAGCAGCAGATTCTATCAGACGGTGACCTAATAGAGTCGATAGCCAAACATCCTACACAGAACAAGTATGTTCTCTCGGGAAATAGACAATACGCAGCAGTTCTAGATGCCAACAATACTTATCAAATGTTCAACCAAAGTGTCGTTGTAACTGAGATTACACCAAACAGCACAGGATTCACGTATAATTGGAATATCAATGGAAAGAATCACTTAGAGTATGGTGCCGTACTCAGTACTCCAACAGTATCTAGATTACGGTCTAAATCCACCGATGTAGATTATAAAAGTAACGGAGATATCGTACTCCCTTTCATCGATAATTGTGAGTATTGTACAGGTTCCAAGCACAACATAGGTTCAGGAAAAGTTGTTGTCATTAGTAGTCCGAATGCTACACCAACGACAATAAACATTGGGCTGTGTAATGCCTATGATTTCAAAATTGGCGTTACCCCAACCAATGATGGAGGATTTGCGTTGGTAACGTCAAAAGGAAAGTACGACGCCACAGGGAACAACCTTAGCGTCCTTGATCAAACCGATCCTGATTTAAGGAGCCTTTTTCCAGACTCGTGGTTTACCGATGACTCAAGAACCAATCTAGTATGGTGGGTTGGAGATCAATTGCATGACTGGCTTAAATACTGGGACACTGACACTTACATAATCAAGTTCAACTCCTCTAACATTGAAGAATGGGATCAAACTTACGACAGCCATGATGAACCTCGTGCTGCTTATCCGGGTGATTTAAAAAAGCAAGAGTGTGTTTATGCTATTAGCCAAGCTCAAGACGGTAGCTTTGTTGTTAGTGGTAATTCTAGTCACAACTTTGACGATTGTATGCTTTTAAAGACCTTTAGCCCTTGTCAACAAGATCTTGCCTTCGATACTTCAGCGGATTTAATTGTTAATAGCAACACCACATGGAGTACAAATAAGATTATAGGTCACAACATTATTATCGATAACAACAGCACATTGACCATTGACGGTGCCACTATTGAGTTCGGAGATTATCAGCAGTTGGGAAGGATGATTGGTGTCCATATTAAACCTGGGGCGAAGCTTAAACTCATCAATGGTGCTAAACTTACATCTGTACAAAATTGCAACGACAGTAAGTGGCTTGGTATTAATGTCTACGGTAACAAGTCTCTTTCTCAGACTGAATCCAATCAAGGGACTATAGAAATTGTCGGAACAGCCTCTAATCCCGTTGTTATCGAAAATGCAGATGATGCAATTTCAACAAGAGGTTTTATTTCCTACATGACAAACAATATTGATTGGAACAGCTTTGGAGGGATAATTAAGGCTACCCACTGCGTATTCAAAAACAACCTTAGGGACGTGGCTTTTTGGAAATATGAAAATAAAGAAGGTGCCATAAACAAACCCAATATTAGCTTCTTTGAATATTGCACGTTCACAAAAGATAGACCTTATGCTAACCCCACTGCATATAGAGCAGGAATGGTGAGCATGTGGGGGGTGAAAGGTGTTCGCTTCACGGCTTGTACTTTTGACAATGATTTTATAGCGCTTGAAAAACAGCAAAACACAAACGGTATATATAGTATCGATGCTCGTTTTAAAGTGGATTGGAAATGCACTGCCATGAATCCTACAGACGGCTGCACAAGCGCGGACAGCAGTTACTTCAAAGGAATGTATTGCGGTATAAGAATGCTTTACACGAACTGGTCATTAGTAGGTCCTTATACAGTGATCAATGGTACAGAGTTCAAAAGCATAAACGGAGTGTATGATGGCGGAAATTCCAACAACTCATTTACTCGTAATTCCTTCTACACCCCTAAAAACAGTTCCAGTGCAGCCAACCAGCCTGCACCCTATGGGCTTTACCTTGATTATTCCTCGGGATATGTCGTTGAAGAGAATTATTTCAAAGGTTCTGGTACAGGAGTTTACAACGCTGGGGTTGTAGTCAATAACAGTGGGTCTTTACATAATAATATCTATAAGAACACTTTTGACAATGAGTACATGGGGATCGATGCACAGGATCAAAATCGAAATTATACAGGTAAAAAAGGATTAGAATTACTCTGCAACAATTTAAGCAACGGGACCTACGACATTACTGTTCAAGGAGATTATAGTAATTCCAGCCATGGGATTCAATTGAACCAAGGAAGTGCTATCAACTTAGCTTCTAATACGTTCTCATTGTCTGGTGGTACTTATGGTGATTATTACGTTGAACCAGGATATATAAATTACCATCATCATAATCCAGCGTATGGTAGTAATCCATTAAATGTTAAGCCTCAGGATTACACTGGTAATATTTATTTAATTGGTTATGACGTGACTTATAATAACTGTCCTTCAAACATCAATACTGGAAAAACTATTGGCGCGTACAAAGAAGAATTAGCAGCAGCTCAACAGGCCGTTGATAATAAACAACTTACCTTAGAAGAGTTACTCAATACGGAAGACAATTGGCAGTTGGAAGCAGATATTCTATTTGCTAGTCAAAACAGTGATTGGTACAATGTTTATATGGACTTAATGGCGCAAAGCCCTTATCTGGATCACGGTATTATTGAATCCTTAATATTAGACTCAACTTTCCCCGATTTGATGCTCCGTAACATTATGCTTGCAAATCCCGATGCACCTAAAGCCTCACATTTAATGGGTTTGATTTATCAGAGAAACATGCCAGCATGGATGGTGGCGGATATTGAAAACGGGACGAGCAGTTATGGCGCTAAAGAAAAGCTTGAGGGAGAAATCGCTGCTAACATAGGTATTCAACACGATGCGATCTCTTCAATTCTAGGATTGTATGCTGCCAGTGAAAGCTACAACGGATTAGATAGTATCGTTGATTTATTGGAATCACGAACTGAAATATCTTATCAATATATGTTAGCCGACGCTTACATTGACAATGGTCAACATAATTTGGTGAACACGTTGGTTAGCGGCATCCCTCAATTGGATGATTATTCTTCACAAGACGCCTTTGATTATGCTGATTTTCAATCATGGTACAACCTTCGTGTTTCTATGGCTGAACAAGGGCTTGCTTGGACAGATATGAATGAAACGCAAAAAGCAACCGTTCTAGCTTTAGCAAGTTCAGGAAATGACAATCTTCCTATGCTTTGGGCAAATACAGTTCTGAATTTGATTGATATGCCTAGCTATTATAGCGAAGAGGTGCGTATTCCTAATGTGCCTTCATTAAAAATGGATAGCAGCAATGATGAGACCGTTAGCCCTGAAACTTTGATTAAAGTTTACCCTAATCCAGCAAGTGACCTTGTTCAAGTGTATGTTGGTGACATATTGGATGGAACAGCGTTACTGTATAGTTTAGATGGAGTCCTAATTGTTAGTCAAGAACTGAAGATGGGAACCGCTATATTTGATGTGACCACCCTTGCATCAGGGACTTATATAGTTAAAATCCTTTCCGAAGAAGCCGTACCAAGAAGTATAAAAATTGTTGTACAACATTAAAATATCAGAAGTCAAGAGGGCGTTTATCGCCCTCTTTCTACTTTTTCCATTCTTTGGAGAAGCGCAGGTCTATTTCAATAAACTCTATGCTCCTTCTTTAGATTGCCAAAGCATTGTTGCTTTGCCTGGTGGAGGATATTACACACCAAGTCAAATACAACCTTGGACAGGGGGAGTTGGGATTAGAGGTTTATTCTTAAGCTCAGATGGAGCTATTGCGCAAATGGATTCCATTTATGAGTATGCTAAAAATCATTATCCAAAAGGATCGGGAACAACAACCATAAGAAATAAAATGACCTATTCCATCGTAGGTATAACCACACCGGACACTTCTTCTCGCTACTCTTTAATTCGCTATGATAAAACAGGTAGAAGTATCGGGCCACATTATCAAGTGAATGACTCTCTTAGAACATTTGCTAGATCATCTACATGGAGAGAGGATGAACTTGTAATCGTTGGAACAGCAGTCAATCACACTGGACGAACTTATCCTGTTGGAAGTTTATTCTTAAGTGGATTAGACAGTTTAGGGAATAGAATCTGGGAGAAGCTATACCACCCACCGGGCAGCATGGACGCCTATTGGTGCAACAGTATCATTGCGACCAGTAGAAATAGGTTAGTGGTAGGAGGTGCTAGATATCGCTCAAATGACCTCCAGAGTTGGGAATCATACATTATGCTCACAGATAGCACAGGGAAAAAGCTAAAAGACCGCGTTTTTAGAAACCCGGAACACGGAAATACGCGTCTCATTGCTCGAGAACTCAAAAATGGAAACTTCCTAGTGGTTTATGGAAAAGGTACAGCAAGCAATGGCGAAAGCTACTATGAGCAAGCTTTTAATATAACAGTTGCTGAATTACACAACACTACACTGGAGACGGTTTGGGAGAAAGAGTATTTCAAAGTACCTTATGATGGATTCTCAGGTACGGCAAATTTGAGGTTTGTAACGGATGTCCTTGAATTGACGGATAGCACCTATATTATTTCTGGTACCTTAAAGGATTACATGAGTGATTCCAGCTTCTTCGTTACAAATCTTTCCTTTCTTTTAGCGGTATCAAGTAAAGGAGACTCCCTATGGTACAGGGATTACCTATATGAGAAGAATGATATTAAACGATATGACGCAAGTTACATAACCGATATAGACAAAACCATAGATGGCGGAATAGTCTGTTCTGGCAGATATTTTAATATCGATTCAAACGGAAGGCCTCAAAGTAGAGGCTGGGTCTTAAAACTGGATAGCATTGGCTGCACTGAACCTGGTTGTGATACCGTCTATTTTAAACATCTAGATCAATTCTCATTTTACCCTAACCCCATTACGGACGGAATGCTCTCTATTGAGATTCCTGAAGCAAATAAAATTCAATTGCACATCTATGATCTCAGTGGAAAGCTTGTATTAACCCAACAGGCCTCATTAGAATACGGCGTGCGAAGGGTAAATCTATTTGAACAAAAAATCATCCCTGATGGAATGTATGTCATTCGAATCCAATCAGATGATAACCGAGTATTCAGCGCCAAAATTCGAATACAATCTCAGTAAGAAAAGTCTTTTCCAGTAAAGCGAGGTGAAACGAACCTTCGGCAAAATCCATTATATTCGACTTGTTAAGTAAAGCAATTGGGTGAAATGCCCTCCGCGGCCGATTGGGTTGCTTAGCGGGTTGACTTAGCGAAAAGAGTTCTCATAAATTACTGATATTGAGCATATTGGAGAGTTAGGTTCAAAACCCTCTCTCACCAGTCTACATCACCTGTTAAATTTGAGTAATTGAAATTTACATCAATATCCTGAACTACATCTCCAAGGGTCGTGGCTAAACTTCCTACAAAGTTATTGTCTGACACACTGTGCCCCGCTCTCTACAATATCAAAATAGCGTAATAGCTCCTCTGGAAATACATAGCGCAAAGCACCCTTATCAAACTCTGACATTTTTGTTTTTAAAGGTAAC
>Ga0209405_1001093_pt1 | contig 20564 bp, 21 predicted proteins | sample COGITO_mtgs_1105_6_FD_184803 | JGI IMG/M metagenome (GOLD analysis project Ga0209405, IMG submission 184803) | Pelagic marine microbial communities from North Sea - COGITO_mtgs_110516 (SPAdes) (version 2) | ecosystem: Environmental > Aquatic > Marine > Epipelagic ...
AATACATAAACGGGTTCTACAATCCACGCCGCCGCCACTCAGCACTAGACTGGAAAAGCCCTGTCGCCTTCGAACGTAAGGTGGCTTAAACGAGCACTTGGGGCGGCACGAAAGCGGGACAGGTCCAATGTGACGCATCTGATCACGAAGTTTAAATCGGACAACGATTTCCTTAACGTTATCGCTGAAGCCACCGAGATATTCTTCGACATTAGCGAGAAGAATTTGCTGGTTGTTTGTTGCTGTACTTTGAAGCTTTTGGAGCGTCCATTTGCTCGTGTTGTAGAATACGTATCCAGAGGCGGATTTAAGTGGCTCGTCATCCAACTCGACCGAGTGCATTTCGCCACGCTGGAATTCGACCTCTTCCAAGACGGCTTCTTTGGTAGGCTCCAATAGCGTATCGAGGCGACGAAGCACCACCATAGGCAGGATTACGTCGCGATATTTGCCGCGTACGTAAACGTCCCGAAGGCAGTCGTCGGCAATTGACCAGATAAAGGAGACGAGTTTATTATGGGCTGCCTGATTCATATTTTTCTCTCGCTCAATTACTAGATGCCGGACATCTCAGGTGATACGCCAAAAATTAGATAAGGCGAACCAAGCGCTGCGATTAGGTTTCATTTTTCGTATCTTAGCATACCAAGCTTTATCTACCAGTTTAGTCACAACAGTTATCCACAATGGCGTTAGTACAGCTTGGACGTGGGCGCGGCTCGTGATCGACGTTCGACAAGATAACGACATCCAATCCGCTCATGGTTAGAAGAGTGGGGGTTCCAAGCGGCGCAAAAGCTCCATAGTCGATGGCAAGGCTCCAAGAAAGGGTAGCGCGAAAGTTCGCTTGCTCGGTCTGGATGAAATCGTCTCCATGAAATGGTCTGGGGTCTTGGGGGCAGGAACGCCCTCCAAGTCGATGGGTGCAGGGAGAGCGAAGTCTCCTGCGAGTGGGTTTCAAGGGGCGCGATAGCCTCTGATCGGGTCCAGCGTCGAAGCGCTGGTCCATGGTTCGGTGCAGGTGGAGAGGGACGTCTCCAAGGCTTGCGAGTGGTGAAACGGCGATACGTTTTGCTGGCGATGGATGGGTTCGATACCCAGAAGTCGCCATCGTCGGGGGGATGCAACGGGGGCGCGCAGCGGGCCCCCTTGCCAAGATGTGTGGTACTACCACACACATCTTGCGCTCATTGATAACGATGATGACGGCTTTGGTACTACCCATCAATCCTTCAGCCTTGCGAGAATGTCTGGGTCGAGCTCGTCTTCCATGAAGAACTTGGTTTCTGCATCTTCTGGATTGCCGACCTGATGATCCTCTGCGATGGCCGCGTGCTGTTTCTTGAGCTGAAGGCACCCAAAGGCCGACTGCGCCCGGCGCAGGAGGACTTCCGCGATGCGGTGCTGGCGCAGGGCTTCGGCTGGGCGCTGGTGCGCTCACTCGACGATGCGCTGGGCGCGCTGGCAGATCACGGGTTTACCACGCGCATTGCCAGCCCGGTTCGGAGGCCCGCGCTATGAGCCACGAGGCCACCAACTGGGCGATCAAGCAGCGCGGGTTGAAACCCACAGCCAAGATCGTGCTCTGGCATCTCTGCGACCGGTTCAACCCGGACTACGGCTGCTTCCCCTCACAGGCGCGGCTGGCGTATGACTGCGAGATCAGTCGGGCAACGCTGAACCGCCACCTCGACGGGCTGGAAGCACGCGGACTCATTCGTCGGATCAGGGTCATAGATCCCAAGACCGGGCAGCAGCGCCCCACCCGCTATCTGCTGGGCTGCGAGCCAGGGTTCACACCGCGCGGGCCGGGCCAAATCGAAGGTGATGCAAACAATCCCTTCGAGGCAGGAGAGGCTGAAACCCCGTGTCCGGATTTGAGACACGGGTCGATTGCCGAAAAAGCGTTCACCTGTAAGGGCTTGTCGTCCGGAACAGACCACACGCCGTGTCTCAGTTCCGGACACGGGCCCGTGTCTCAATTTGACGCAAACCCGTGTCTCAAAAATGACCGATCCCGTGTCTCAAATTGCGACACTAACCTTGTAAGGGAACCTTTAAGTAAACCAGTAAAGGAGGAGGAGGACGCGGCTGCGCGCGAGGCCGATTTTTATTTGTTCTTCGCAGAGCTGCTCTCGGCGCTGGGCTTTGATGCAGATCAGGCATTGCCCGTCTGGTGGCAGGGTTGGTCAGCGCGGCAGCACGTGCAGCGATGGATAGATCACCTGGGGATGTCGCAGGATCGGATCCTTGCCGTCGCACGAGAGACCCGGGAGGCGCACCCTGCCCCACCAGATGGACCCAAGGCGCTTGATCGGTTCATGGAACGTGCTGCCCAGCGCGATGCGCAGGACGCTGCCGCAAGTTGCCGGGTCCGGAAAACCAAGCGCAGCAGCAAGGCCCAAGGCACACCACCGCCCTGCCCGGATGAGCTGGCGGCGTTCTATGCGGCCAAGGTCAACTCTGACGAATACTTGCCCCCCAGCATGATCAGCAACGCCATCTGCGAGGCGATGCTGGCCCGCAGGCTGGTGACAGCGGACAGGCTGCGTCAGCGGGGGGTGCGATGACCCTTCAGAGACCTATCCTCAATCGCAGCGGACGCACAAAACGTGCGCTGGGCGTTCAGGCGGCGCTGGAATGGGCCTTCCGGATCGAGAAGGCGCAGCTGGAACTGCCGGAGCCGAAGGATGTTACCAAGGAAGGCTTTGGCTTCGGCGTCGAATATGTCCTGCTGCAACGCGCAGCGCTGGGCTGCAAGGTAGATGGCGGCCAGAACAAGATGGGCAGTTACACCCATCCCGACGCCGAGGTTATCGCCGCCACCGTCGCCGGAATTCCCGACAGCCTCGGCGGTATCCGCATGGCGATCCGCGTGGCCGAACTGGCCCGCGCCGGACTGACCCCAGACTGGATGCCCAGCGTCATACCGCGCTGCGTCCCGGTGGAAACACGACAAAACCAACATGGCGTTCGGGCGACCACGGTGGTGGTCGGCACTGAGCGCGTGTTGACCCGCGGGAAGTGGCGAACGGTGGAGGTTTTGGCCTGTCCGGTCACATGGCGGCCGCATCCGGAGCAGATTGCATCCGCCCGGCGCGGCTATGACGATTGGTGGCAGGCGCTGGACTGGGTGCGGGATGGGCTCCCGGCGGGTGGAATGCTGCGGGATGTCGAAGTGACGTTAGCAATGCCGAGGGTGCAGCCGTGGAAACCTTAGGCTATTCAGGATGGGCGGAAGGTAGTCATTCGCTGCGGGCGAGAAGCAAGATCGTTGTTCCCTGCAAAGCCGAGCTTAAGGCTTGCCTCGATACTGGGTACAGGCCTTGCCGCCGCAGGAGACTGCCGCGTGGCTTCCATTATTCCGCATGGACAAGCACATTCAACACCCGTCACGCCGAACCCTCATTTGAAACGCGAAAAGGTTTGCCGGATCGCAGAAAACTCGAACGTCCGACTTTCCCCGACCCGGCAAGCCGCTCCGCTCACATCTGAGCATAGGTTTGCCATGGTGCGAATTCCGCATCGCCGATATCGAGCTCTTCGGATCTTGTCTGGTGCCCGGACGCCGTTGACAGGATAGTGTCGAAAATTCGTTTGCCCGCTTCAGCCACGGTTTCGCTGCCCTCCGCAATAGTTCCGCAGTTGATGTCCATATCGTCCTGCATACGGTGATACATGGCGCTGTTGGAAGCGATCTTGATCGAGGGGACGGGCTTGTTTCCGTAGCAGGATCCTCGACCAGTCGTGAAACAGATCATATTGCAGCCCGAGGCGACCTCTCCGGTGAGCGAGACCGGGTCGTATCCGGGGCTATCGATGAAGACCAAGCCCTTGGCCGTGATCTTCTCACCGTACTGGTAGACGCCGTTCAGGTTGGTGCTGCCGGCCTTCGCAACCGCGCCCAGGGATTTCTCAAGGATTGTGGTGAGACCGCCCATCTTGTTGCCGGGGGTCGGGTTGTTGTTCATCTCGGATCCGTGCTTGGCGGCATAGCTTTCCCACCATTCCAACAGATCGACCAGCTTCTGGCCAACCTCGGTTGTGTTTGCGCGATCGGTCAACAGGTTCTCGGCTCCGTAGATCTCCGGCGTTTCGGCAAGCGCCGCCGTACCCCCATTCCTGACCAGCAAATCGACGGCATGGCCAAGCGCGGGGTTCGCGGTGATCCCGGAATAGCCGTCCGAGCCGCCGCATTGCAGCGCAACGCTCAGGTGCGAGGCGTCAATCGGCTCGCGTTTGGCCTTGGCTGCTTCCTGCAACGCGGACTCAAGCCACACCAGGCCCTTCTCGATCGACTTGCGCGTGCCGCCCGCGCTTTGCAGAGTGTAATACTGGAAACTTTCGTCAGCGGGTCGCCCGTAGGCTTCGAGCATCAGTGGTATCTGATTGGCCTCGCAGCCAAGGCCCAGCATAAGGACCGACGCGAAATTGGGATGTGTTGCATAGCCCCAAATGGCCCTCTGCAGCTTGCGGAAGGCATCGTCATCCGTCCCGATGCAGCATCCAGCCCCGTGTACGATCGGCACGATCCCGTCGACGCCGGGGAAGGCGTCCAGCAGGCCTGAACGCTCGGCCTCTTTCGTCAGTAGTTTCGCGGCAGAGGCCGAGCAATTGACCGATGTAACGATACCCACGTAGTTTCGGGTGCCCACCGCGCCGCTCGCGCGGCGATAGCCGTCGAAGGTCGCCCTTTCAGATAGGGGCAGGAAGTCTGTCGACTTAGCATGTGCGCCGAAGGTCTCGCTGCGATGAAAGCTGGTCATCGCAACGTTGTGCATGTGCACATGGGCACCGGCGGGAATATCCTGCGTGGCAACACCGATGACATTGCCATACTTGGTGATCTGCTGACCGGTGCCAATTGCAGTAAGGGCCACCTTATGACCTGAAGGGATCTTGTCACTGGCCACGGGGCCAGTGGAGGCAAGCGATACTCCGGCGTTGATTTGGCGCAAGGCCACGGCGATGTTGTCGCTGTCGTGCAGCGTGAGGATATGCGGGCTGGACATGGGATGTCACTCCTGTTTTGTGTTCGGGTCGGATGGACCATCGGCGCGCATCTGCGCCTTGTGACGTAACAAGGCCATGAGCTTGCGATCGCGGTCGGCCTGTGCCGCGGGGATTTCGGCTACAGGCACGCGCTCTTCACATTCGGCTCTAAGACCGCTTTCGACGATGTCCGCCCAGTTGATGGTTTCATAAGGGCCAATGCCGAAACCGCGATACATGTTGCCGTATCTCTCAACATATTGCGCGACCCCTTCCGGAGCGTTGAGGTGGATCGTCTGCATCGGTCCCATGAAGGACCAGCGCAAGCCAAGCCCGTCACAGATGGCCTTGTCCAGATCGGCCGCCGAGACGATGCCGCTGCCCACCAACTTGAATGCTTCTTCCAGCAGCGCACCCTGCAGGCGGTTGACTACAAAGCCATCAATCTCTTGGTTAAGTACGATGGTTTCGCGATGGCTGGCACGCATCAGGTCGGTCACTTTCGACACGATTTCGGGGTCGGTCCACGGGGTCGGTACGATCTCGACCGCCGGGATGAGATGCGGCGGGTTGATCGGGTGCACCACAAGGCAGCGGTGCCGACCGGCTATATCTTTGCAATATCGTGACGCCGAGATTCCTGAGGTCGAACTGCCGATGGGAACGTCGGGCGCGGCGATGGCGTCCAGCGTCTCGGTGATGTCGCGTTTCACATCGAGCCGTTCGGGGCCGCTTTCCTGAATGTAAACCGCGCCCTTCAAGGCGTCCTCAAGGCTTGGTGCGACCGTGATCCGTCGCATAACCGCCGGTGCGTCAGATGCGGCGAGGAGATCGAATTCGACAAGATCAGAAACCCGTTTTTCCATAGCCTTAAAAGCACGCTCTGCCGCCTCGGCCGAAGCGTCGTACATCGCGACGTCAAACCCCGCCTGAGCAAAGACAGTTGCCCATCCCTGGCCAATCAGCCCGCATCCTATGGTTGCAATCTTTGTCATATTCAGTCTCCTTCAAGCGCCCGACATGCGGTTACGCCATAGTCACGAGGTCGCCCGCCGTCTCGAAACGGGCATCTGTTGCGCTCGACAAGTCTTCAAGTGACAGACCCGGCGCTATTTCCTTCAAGATCAGACGGGATTCGGCGACCTCGAACACGGCCATGTCCGTGACCAGTAGGTCGATGGGCCTGTTCGACGTTAAGGGCAGGTCGCATTTTCGAACGACCTTGCTCACGCCGTTCACCACGTGTTGCATTGCGACGATCACGCGCCGTGCTCCGGTTGCCAGATCCATAGCCCCGCCCATGCCCGGTATCATCTTGCCGGGGATCATCCAGTTGGCGAGATGGCCCGTTTCGTCAACTTGCAGACCGCCCAGCACAGTCAGATCGATGTGGCCGCCGCGGATAAGCCCAAAACTCATCGCGCTGTCGATAGCTGCAGCTCCCGGGACGGCAGTCACGAAACCGCCGCCTGCATCCGTCAGGTCCGGGTCTTCCATACCTTCCGGCGGCCGAGCGCCCAGCCCAATGACCCCGTTTTCGGACTGGAAGAACACGCCTGCTTCTGCGGGCACGAAGCTTGCCACGAGGCTGGGCAGACCTATGCCAAGATTGACCAGCGTTCCGGGCTGGATTTCTTGCGCAACACGGCGGGCGATGCGTTCCTTTGGGGTCATCTAACGCGCCCTTTCGATCAGGTGATCCACGAGGATGGCGGGTGTGCGCACCGCATCAGGGGGAATGACGCCAACAGGCACGATATGCTCTGGCTCCGCGATCACGGTGTCCGCTGCCATTGCCATGATTGGATTGAAATTCTGGGCTGTCAGCGAATATTCCAGATTACCGAGATAATCCGACTGGCGCGCCGCGATAAAGGCAAAATCGGCGCGGATCGGCTTCTCAAGCAGGAATTGTTTGCCGTCGATTTCAAGAACGCGCTTGCCGTCCTCCAACTCGGTGCCCAGCCCTGTCGGTGTGACAACACCACCAAGCCCCATTCCGCCCGCGCGGATGCATTCGACCAGAGTTCCCTGCGGCATCAGCTCGACATCAAGGCTGCCATCTTTCATTTGTTTCTGCGTTTCGGGGTTCAGACCGATATGCGACACGACAAGACGCCTGACCGCGTGCGCCGTGATCAGTTTTCCGATCCCGCGTCCTGGCATGGCAGTGTCATTCGCGATCAGTGTCAGGTCGCGCCTGCCGGACGCCACGAGCGCTTCGATGATCCGGCGCGGCGTGCCGACGCCCATGAAACCGCCGATCATGATCGTGGCTCCATCCGGGACAATATCTGCGACCGCATGTGGCGAAAGTGCTTTTTTCATCTTGTCATCCACTGAGAATACATGCGGCGTCGAAGGTCGCCGAAGGTTCAGGCAAGGGATATTTCAGAACGCGACCTGGTCTCCTCCCTTCAGGCCCAGAATTTCGCGGGCCTCGTCTGGTGTCGCGACCTGCAGGCCCAGGCTTTCGATGATAGTGCGCACTTTCTTGACCTGAGCCGCGCTTGATGTCGCCAGCTCTCCGCGCCCGGCCCATAGGCTGTCTTCCAGCCCGACGCGCACGTTGCCGCCCAATGTGGCCGCCTGTGTCGCAATCCGGAACTGATTGGCCCCCGCGCCCAGAACCGACCAGCGGAAATCGTCGCCGAAAAGCCGGTCTGCGGTGCGTTTCATGTGCAGAACGTCCTCGGGATGTCCGCCAATGCCCCCCAGCAGGCCGAACACAGACTGGACGAAGAACGGTGCCTTGACTAGGCCGCGATCGGCAAAATGAGCGAGGTTGTAAAGATGCGAGATGTCGTAGCACTCAAACTCGAACCGGGTGCCGTTGCCGTAACAGGTCTCCAGCACGTATTCGATGTCCTTGAAAGAGTTGCGGAAGACCAGATCCTTTGACCCTTCCAGATGCTCGCGCTCCCAGTCGTGCTTGAATTCCTTGAATCGCTTCAGCATCGGATACAGCCCGAAATTCATCGAACCCATGTTCAGGGAGGCCAATTCCGGCTGATACTTCGCAGCAGGCGCGGCGCGTTCGCCGACGCTCATGTAAGGGCTGCCGCCGGTGGTGATGTTGACCACCGCATTGGTGCCTTGCTTGATCCGCGGCAGGAAAGGCGCAAAGCCTTCGGGGCTCTGATCGGGGCGGCCGTCCTCGGGGTTGCGTGCATGCAGGTGCAGGATGGCGGCCCCGGCCTCGGCGGCTGCCAGCGAATCCGCGATGATTTCTTCTGGCGTGACTGGCAGATACGGCGACATCGACGGCGTGTGGATGGCACCGGTAACCGCACAGGTGATGATGACCTTGCCCGCGTGTGTGTTTGTCGTGCTCATGTTCGGACTTTCTTCTTTGAGGTCAGAGGGTTTCGACATTGCCGTCGACGGCCAGGGATTGACCCGAGAGATTGGAACCGAGATCGGAAATCAGAAATGCCACAGTCGTGGCGACATCGTCGGGAGACACCATGCGACGCAGGGAAATATTCTTGAGATACTCCTCTCGCATCACATCGAAACTGACACCGGTTGCCTCGGCGCGGGCCTGGATGACACCGTCCATGCGTGGGCCTTCGACGATGCCGGGCAGGATGGCGTTGACACGGATGTTGTCCGGTCCCAGCTCTTTGGCAAGGCTTTGCGTAAGGCCGATGACACCGAATTTTGCCGCCGAATAGGGCGTTCGATAGGCGTATCCGTGCTTTGCGGCGGCAGAGCCCATGTTGACTAACGCCCCGCCACCGCTGGCCTTGATCATTGGGATCGCCTGGCGCGCGCAAAGGAACTGACCGGTCAGACAGATATCGATGCAGCGCCGCCACTCGTCGGGTGACAGATCTTCGAGATTGCCCGTCGGCCCGGCGATACCCGCATTGTTCACCAGCGCATCCAGCCCGCCGAGCCCGGCCCTGACCTTGTCGAAGAAAGCCTCGATCGCAGCATCGTTCGAAACATCCGCCTTCTCTGCGATACAGCCCCCCAGGGCTCCGCTGGCCCGCTCAAGTGCATCCGCGTCAACGTCACAGATCGCAACCCGCGCGCCCTGCGAATGAAGCTGGCGGGCGATTGCAAAGCCAATGCCACCGGCTCCAGCCGTGATGACGACCCGCCTGCCTTCCAGCCCCGGCAGGCGCATGTCTGTCATGGCTTTTTTCGCCTCGATCGGATGGTCGTTCATGTCAGTCTCCTTCAATTGCCGAACACGGCGTCGGGTGCCCAAAGTACAATGCTAGGCCAGATGATCAGCAGCGCGAGGCCGAAAAGCTGCAAAGCGACGAATGGCACGATGCCTCGGTAGATTGTGCGAATGGTAATCTCGGGTGGGGCCACGCCTTTGATGTAGAACAGCGAATACCCGAAGGGCGGCGTCAGGAAACTGGTCTGCAGGTTGACGGCCACCAACATGGCGAACCATAAAAGCTGCTGCTCCTGTGAGATACCCAGACCGAAATCCAACCCAGAGACGATGGGCGCAAAGAGTGGCAGCACGATAAAGCTGATTTCCACCCATTCTAGGAAGAACCCCATTACAAAGATCACCAGCAACAGGATGCCCAGCGTGCCATAAGCACCAAGATCGAAGAACAGGATTGCGTTCTCGATCATCTTGTCGCCCTTCAGTCCCTTGAATACCATGCTAAAGATCGTGGCACCCACCAGTACTCCGAGAATCATGGCAGAGGTATTTCCAGTCTCACGGACACAACTGGACAGGGTCGGCATGGTCAGCTTGCGATTGATTGCGGCCAGGATCATTGCGCAGATCGCCCCAAGACCGGCCGCTTCGGTTGGCGTCGCCATACCCGTAGCAATGGACCCAAGCACCGTCAGGATGAGTGCCAGAGGCGCAAACAAATCTCTTAGCAAGGCCAAGGCCAGCGATCCCTCGGCCCGTACGGAGGTAGAGACGGGTGCATAGGTTGGCTTGGTCAGCGCAATAAAGACGATGTATCCGATATAAAGTCCGCCGAGCAGTAGGCCGGGAACAATGGCACCGAGAAAGAGTTCGCCCACAGAAATCTGCAGAATGTCGCCCACCAGAACCAGCATGATCGACGGAGGGATCAGAATACCAAGCGTGCCAGACGCAGCGATTACGCCAACGGCCAGTTCAGGCTTGTATTTTTCCCGCAGCATAATCGGCAGGGCCAATGTGCTGAGCATGACAACTGACGCTCCGACAATGCCAGTGCTTGCGGCCATAATGATACCAAGAATTGCGACGGAAATCGCCAGCCCTCCGCGCTTGCTTCCAAGCGCCCGTTCCAGCGAATAGAGCAGGTTCTGAGCCAGCCCGGACTTATCGAGCATCGCCCCCATGAAGACAAAGAGCGGCACCGCCAGCAAAAGCCAGTTCTCGATGACGCCCGCAAAGATGCGCGACACGCCAATCTTCAGGAAGGCAAAGGGCAGCCCGCCGATGAAGGCAAACAAGATGCCAATACCGCCTAGGACAAAGGCGACTGGGTAGCCGCTGAAAATGCCGATGAGCAGACACAGAACCATCGACAGGGGAATGATATATTCAATCATCGGCTTTCCCGGATTGTTTGGTGAAAAGTGCGCGCAGGTCGCGTATGGTCAGGTTGATCCCGGCAAGCAGCATCAGACCGAAGCCAATAGGGATGAACGCCTTTATGAAAAAGCGGTCGTACATCCCGTCATAGTTCGATCCCTCGTTCATGGCGAAAGAGCGGACGGTGAAATCATAGCCGTGATAAGCCACGATCGCGCAAAGTGGGATGAGCAGAACGAGATGCCCGACCACATCCACGATGGCCTTATTCCGCGCGCTCATGTGCTGCCTAAGAAAATCCACCCGGACATGCGAGTCGGTGATAATTGCCCCTGCCATGGTCAGCATCAGCATGATCCCGAACAAGTGCCACAGAAGATCTCCGATGCTCGACAGTGTCAGCTTTGAGCCAAACAGGAAGACATCGCTGTCCCAGCTAAAGATCGTGCCGACCTTGGCCATGGACAGCACAACACTGATCAGAACGAGCACGAGGATGGGCATGAGGATCCAAGCCGCAGCCCGGCCGATCCATAAGATTCCGTTCAGAACCATATGGACCGGGCCGGCACCAAGATCAGGATCATCAGGACGTGACTCCAAATCCTGAGCCATGACCTTACTCAGCCGGCAGGGTCTGAAGTGCGGTCCAGCGACCCGAAGAGGCCACGAAGTCCTTCATCGAGCGGTAGGCCTCGCCGTAGAGCGGATCTTTCTCGGCTTCGGCATTCAGCACGCGCTCGGTCGCGACGCGTAGTTCGGCCAGGACGTCATCAGGGAAGGTCTTGACGATGGTACCACCAGCTTCAAATTCCTCGATCTGGGGCGTCTGGGCGGCCGGAGCATAGGCCAAGGTCCATTGCAGGCTGACTTGGCAGGCCGCTTCATACATGGCCTGTTCCTGCTCGCTCATACCGTTCCAGACATCCATGTTGATCATAAGTACGTCGGCACTGCCCGGCTGGTGCCAGCCCGGGTAGTAATAGAATTTGGCGATCTGGTTGAATCCGAGATCCTTGTCGATGATCGGCAGGGAGAATTCCGTGGCGTCGATCCGGCCCCGTTCTAGAGCGAGGTAGATTTCGCTGGCGGGTAGGTACTGCGCTGAGGCACCGAATTCATTGAGAACGCGCGCGCCGACGCCGGCCATGCGCATCTTGAGACCGTTGAAATCCTCAATTGAGGTGATCTCTTTGTTGAACCAGCCGCCGGGCTCAGGGTTGGTGACGTGGCAGGCCATGACTTTGATGTTAAGCGGATCAAAGCCGCGCTGAACGATCTCCAGGCCGCCGCCCACATGCAGCCAAGCCGCCAAAGCTTCGGGACCAGCACCGAAAGGTGTCGCGCCGATCTGGGCAACCGGAACCTGCCCGCCCCACTGGCCCAGGAAGCTCCATCCTGCCGGAATTGCACCCGAGCTAACGTTTTCCAGAATTTCCCCTGCAGGGACCAGTTCACCAGCACCATAAAGCTGAAAGCCTGAATCTCCACCGCTCATATTTCTGAGGGTTTCATCCATCAACTTCGCACTGTCCGCAAGGAATGTCAGGTCCTTGGGGATGTTCATGTGCACATCAAGGATGTCGGCCTTCGCGGACGCGCTAAAGGCCATTGTACCTGCGACTAGCGCCGCGGTGAGTGTCGAGTTCTTCATATTTTCCTCCCATTTGGGCTGACCAACAAGAGTTCCAAACATGTCCCGTAGTCAGCGCTAAATGTTTAATAAATGATTATTGATCAAAAATCAAAAGAAAACGCGCCGGCGCAATTTTTCGCTATCGGGCCGGGTGCCGAATGCTGGGTAGAGGGGGGTATCGTCGAAAGCTCTCTGCGTCCGGTTGGTTAGGCCGATTCAGCTTCGAAAAGCATCCGAACGAGCACATCGTAGGCGTCCGAAAGGTCGGCGGCCAAAGCCTTCGACGCCGCGCTCGCATCGCCTTGGCGGATGGCCTCGACTATATCGCGGTGATGGATGTTCGAAACCTTGTATTGATCCGCATGCTCCAGCTGGTACAAGTGCGGGCTAACCCGCAGCCAGAGCGTATCAATCACTTCGATCAGAATCGGAGATCGCGATTGCTGGTACAGCCGGAGATGAAACTCGTAATTGGTTTTGATATAGCGGGCGACATCGCCGGACTGCTCGGTGGTTTCGAGCTGATCCAGCAAACCGTCGAGGTCCGACAGAAAAGCGTCGTCGCGGTTCTTCACGGCCCACCTGACGGCCAGCGCCTCTATCTCGACCCTGACGTTGCGCAGATCGCTCAGTTCGTCATGATCCAGCACCGGCACGCCCACCGACCGGCCAGACACATTCGCCAGCACGCCTATGGCCGAAAGCCGCGTCAACGCCTCGCGCACAGGCATGGCGCTGACACCAAACGCCTTGGCCACCTTGGAGACTGGCACTGCCTGACCAGGCGTGAATTCGCCCTTACGCAGCAAGGTACACAGCCGATCATAAACCTGATCGTGCAGCTTATCCTTTTGAATCGGCTGTTGGTTCTCAAACATGCTTATTGTATTGGCATACAAGCAGGTTGGAAATCCATAGCCCGTTTCAAGGCCATCGCGCTTTTCGAATGACCCGTTACTTTTCTCACCGCCGCGTCTATTTTGTCCGGCAACCTGCAAAAGGAGCAGACAATGACCAACGACAATCGCGCCGCCGTCTCATCCCGAATAAAGGGGATACGAGACATGGAACCCCAGAGGCGGCGTGCGGCTGTGGCAGAAATGGCCGGTATCAACGCATCTTCTGCCGAGGCTTTGTCAGGTGCCGCTGTCCTCGGACTGGACGTGGCAAACGGAATGATCGAAAATGTGATCGGCACATTCGAATTGCCCTTGGGAGTGGCGACAAATTTCACGGTCAACGGACGCGATTACCTTGTGCCGATGGCGGTCGAGGAACCATCTGTCGTCGCGGCGGCATCTTACATGGCGAGGGTCGCGCGTGCCGGAGGCGGGTTCCAAACCAGTTCGACCGCGCCAATTATGCGCGCTCAGATTCAGATCCTCGGGCTGACTGATCCCTTTGCCGCGCGCGCAAGGTTGTTGGCGGACCGCGATGCGCTTGTTGACAAAGCGAATGCCAAAGACACTGTTCTTGTCGGACTTGGCGGGGGGTGCCAAGACATCGAGGTTCACGTGTTCCCTGACAGTCCGATCGGATCGATGGTCGTGTTGCATCTTTTGGTAGATGTGCGTGACGCAATGGGGGCCAATACGGTCAACACGATGGCCGAGGCTGTGGCCCCTCTCGTCGAAAGGATCACGGGCGGAAACGTGCGCCTGCGCATTCTCTCCAACCTCGCCGACAAGCGGATCGTAACAGCCAGTGTAAGAGTGCCCGCCGATGCCTTGTCGACCGAGACACTGGATGGCGCAGAGGTGGCGCAGGGTATTGTAGAAGCCTGCGCGCTGGCGCTGATTGACCCGTATCGTGCCGCGACCCACAACAAGGGTATCATGAATGGGATAGACCCGGTTGTTGTAGCCACGGGCAACGATTGGCGCGCCATCGAAGCGGGTGCCCACGCCTATGCCGCGCGATCCGGCCGCTATACCTCACTGACGAGGTGGGAAATCGCTAAGGACGGTGCTCTGATGGGCACGCTGGACATACCGATGGCGTTAGGCATCGTTGGTGGGGCCACACGCACTCATCCGGCAGCCCAGGCCGCGCTTGCTCTCATGGCAGTGTCGTCCGCACAGGAACTCGCAGAAGTGACGGCGGCCGTCGGTCTGGCACAGAACATGGCCGCTCTACGGGCCTTGGCCACAGAAGGCATTCAACGCGGCCATATGACTTTGCACGCGCGTAACATCGCAATCACTGCCGGAGCGACCGGCAACGATATCGACCGCGTCGCAAAAGCACTAGCCGCCGAAGGGGACATCAGTGTTGCGTTTGCAAAACGAGTGCTCGAAAGACTCTGAGCCACGTAAAATCCTGCATCTATTGCCATTTCCCATGCGAATAGGAGCAACTTCTTCTTGCGCAGCGCGCTAGGCGACCGGTGGCCAAAACGATGCTGGAACCGTACCCCTAACTAATGTGCCCCTTGGCGGCAGTGAGCTTTCCAGAGCAACAATGATGGCCCGCATCGAACCTTCGCCGCAATGACTACCTCGCTCGACAATGGTCAGTTTGTGTCGGCTTGGGCCAGCACGCTAAACGACTGAAAAGTCCGTGTTGCCGACATCCAATGCCCTCTCCGTTTCGCGCTTGCGGCGAATGTCGTGTGTGGATGGCTCCTGCATAGCAAGACATTTTTGATCTGATTTGTGCATTTGTCAGAAGCAGTCATGTGTCCGGCCTGTTTGCGCGGTTTGACGAAGCTGAACCTAATTTCCGCAAGGCCTTGGAAATCCTGCAGCGAACGCACGGGCACGACCATCAAAGGACGGCGCGCGCCTATAGCATGATCGCCGAAAATTGCTTTGTGCGGGTGCAACTCGACGAGGCCTTGTCACATTTCGAAGTCGCCGTATCCATCATCGCGTCGTTGGGCGAGGATCACCCAGATATGCAAACGGCCTGCGAGAGACTAGCGAAGTGCAAACGCGCCATGACAGGTGCCTAGGTGTAGAGACCCAACGTTAGGTGGAGCGGGTTTAGGATGAACGGTAATCCTCCATTTTTAATGGGGTCCAGCCCAAGTCCCAAGGCGATGTGTGTCTTGCCCGTGCCTGACGGTCCCAGGGCGATGATGTTCTCCCTGCGATCAACGTAATCGCATCGTGCCAGATCCATCGTCAGCGGCTTATTCAAGCTGGGCATGATCTTGAAGTCAAAGCTATCCAAGCTCTTGGTGCTGGGGAACTTCGCCGCTTTGATGCGCCGTTCAATCATCCGGCGTTCGCGGTCGATCAATCCCATCTCATACAGCCGCGCCAGATAGTGGATGTAGTCTTTGTTCTCAGCAGCACAGAGCTGCGCCTGTTTGGCATACTCTCCTTGGTGCGACGAGCCCCCCCGTTTCGAGGTTACTTGAATGTCGGCTTCCAACGTCATGGCATGACTGGCTCGCGTTTGCAGCGAAGGTCGGCAATCCGCACAAAGTACCGAATGCTGCGTTTGAAATTGACGGCTGCTCTGGGCTCTAACTCGACCTTAACCGCATGCTGTGCAGACGTCTGCAGTGCGGGACAAAGTGTGATTTCGCTGCACCTGCGCCAAGGGCCGGTTTTGACGCATTGCGTATGCATTTTAAGTCATTGAGTGTGGGAAGACGTTTGCGTCATAGGGCTAGAGCCAAGAGACACACGCAAAACGCGGTAAAGAAGTCTGTGTTGTTATCTGCTTAGGCGCGCGCAGGTCAAATAGGTGCGCATTTAGTTTAAGCTGGCTTGTGCTGGCATTTCGTGAATCAGGCGCGTTTCCAGCAACTGGCCATGCTTGTAAAGAATGGGATAAGCTACGGCGCAGATATGGCTGTTGAACTCCCGCAGCGCACGCAAAAGCTCCAGATGGGCATTGCTTGATGCAATGCTCTCAACCAATCCGTTTTGCAGCCGCTTCAGATGCCGTTTGCGGCTTTTGCGTTCGAGGCGCTTGATTTCAGATTTAGCGAGGCTCAAAAGCCGGGCGCTTTCCAGGTCGTCAGAGATCAAAATATTGCTCGCCAGGTGCGAGTTGTTGGCAATCTGCTGATGGATATGCAGAAGTTCTTCGAAACCTTCCTTGCTGAACGTGCTGTTTTCAAGCTGCGCCTCATCGGCCAGTTCGCAAATCCGCTTGGCCACCACATCCCCGGCGGTTTCCAGACGAATGGCAAATTCCAGCAGGTCGCGAGTCTGCTTCAGCTCCGCTTTCGAATAAAGCTCTCTTGAAACATTTGACACATAATCGCGTATGTCGTCGAAGCGGGCGTTCACGTCTTTGTCCATGTTTCGGACAGCCTGAATGTCCTCCGTTTGGCCCTCTTTGAACAGTCTCAGGGACGGTGAAAACATGCCGTCGATGAGGTTCAGCATGTGCAAAAGCTCGCGCTTGATGTTTGAAATTGCCTGCTGAGGATGTGCAAGGCTGTCGGGGTCGAGGCAGCTTTGATAGTCACCCTCTCCCTCGGACATACCTGCGCGCTTGTGGTCCGGCAAGAGGCGATCAAACAAGGGTTTGAGTACGCGGCACATTGGCAAGGACAGCACGAGAAGCGAGATGTTAAAACAGATGTGCGCGCTGATTAGCGCCTGAGCGCCAGCACCTGCTTTGATGGTGACCCAAAGAGCAGGGAGCAGATTAAGCGCCAACAGGACCACCAGTGACCAGACCCCTCGCAGCAACAGGTTCGCGAAAATGGGTCGGCGTGCACTTAGATCAAAACCTCTCGACAGCGAGACCGGAATCAGCGCGCTGCCGAAGTTTGCACCCAGAACCAGCGACAGACCGGCCTCGAACGGGATGGAGCCGACTTGCACGAGTGTCACGCACATCAGGATCGTCGCCACTGAGGAATGCATGACAAAAGCAAGGGCAGCGCCAATTAGATAGGCCGTGACATAATCGCTTGCCAGATAGGCGGCGATCGCCGGAAGGAAATCGCTGTCGCGGATGGGCACAACGGCCTGTCGCAGCAATTGCAGGGAAATCAGAATGAAGGCGACACCAAGCAGAATGCGACCGTACTGGCGCAATCGGCGCGATGTCGTTTTGATAAAGAACCATCCACCCAGAGTCAGCAGAACGGGCACGAGCCAGTCCAGACGAAACGACAGAATCTGAATGATCAGAGCCGATCCCAGGTCAGCCCCCAAAATGGTCGAGAGCGCCACCGGGAACCCGACATAGCCGCTGGATGCGAAGCCTGCGACCAGCAAGCCGACCGCTGCCGAGCTTTGGAGAACTGCAGCGAGGATCAGGCCGGAAAAACTTGCGCCCAATAGGTTTTTCTGCTGCGTGATCATTCGTTGGAACGAGGCACCATGCGCACGTTCGATCCCGGTGCGGACCTGCCGCACAGCAAACAAAAGCAGGAAAACCGCCCCTGACAGATTCATTAAAAATTCGACAATCGCCAAAGCAACGTCCTTTGTCAGAATGAACAAACACGGCAAAACCGGACGATAGGCCCATGCCAGTATGTTGACAAATGCATTTCACACCGCATTACTATTGATCATGTCAATAAACAGAACGCTGCTTGCCGCCTTTCACTCGGTTGCGAATGCCGGCAGTTTCACCGCCGCAGCCCATGAAAAGAACGTGACACAATCCACGTTGTCGGTGCAGGTCGGACGGCTGGAAAAGACCTATGCGTGCAGGTTGTTTCTGCGCCGCGGGCGTTCCATTGAACTGACGGAAACCGGACGGGAACTCTATAATCTGACCCGGCAACAGTTTGAAGCAGAGCAGGAGGCCGAAGCGCTTTTGAGCGGAAAGACCGGTGGTCCAACCGGCCATTTGCGGGTTGGTGCAGTAAGCTCGGTTTTGGCGGTTGGGTATCTTAAGACATTTCTGCGGACTTTCCCGCAAAGCACCGTCGCGCTTGAGCTGTCGAACTCGCAACAGGTTATTCGGGATATTGTGGATGGAAACCTTGACGTCGGTATCATCGCCTTTCCAATCGTGGACCCGCGCATCGACAAGATCGCACTGCTGGAGGAAGATCTGCAACTTCTGGTCGGACCTGGCCATGACTGGGTCGCGAGAAAGGACATCCATTTGAGCGATTTGGCGGATCAGACGCTGATTCTGCGCGAGCGTGGATCAAGGACGCGTCAACTGATCGAGGATAGTCTTGGCGGGCAAAAAATCTCTCCGCATCGGGTTGTTGAGATCAACGAATGGGCGGCAGTCCGGGAACTTGTTGAGGCGAATGTCGGCGTATCTATCGTGCCGACAAGCGAAGCGGGTGACGTTGCTGACACCCGCAAGCTGCGCATTCGCGATGTGCAAGTTCAGATGACCCAATTCTTGATTTATCGTCGTGATCGCAAAGCTCTTGCCACGTTGAAAGCGTTTCTGGGGATAGTGTCCGATAGCAGCAAAACCTCCGGTGATCGCAGTTCTAACCCCGTCTAAAACGGGCAATTTATCTGGGGGATGCCTGTTAGGGGGTCGAAGAATCTTTGATTGCGCGGCCGTCAAAATCCGTTTAGAGGGCTGCACCCAAGTCTGCGCATTTGTCATGACGCGGGGCGAATGGCCGAGGTTTGATGTTCAAATCTCGCCTGACAACTCGTGTTTACTAACCAGTCGCTGGCCATTTCGGTTCAGGGAATTGTTACGTTTCCTGACTCTCACCAACAGTTGACGATGAATAAGAATGAGGAAGCACCATGCCCCAAGAACACAAACCAGAACGGACCCCGGCACATTTGCTGGACATGGACGGTGTCTTGGTCAGGGGCAGTGACCCAATCGAAAAATCTGCCGACTATATTCAGCTGCTGATTGATGCAGACATCCCGTTCATCGTTTTTTCAAACAACTCCCGTTTTACGCCCGAGGTGATGGCCACGCGCCTTCACGACGTCGGTTTCCCGGTGACACCAAGCGACGTCTACACATCCGCACAGACCACCGCGCACTTTATCGCGCAGCAAAAACCCGGGGCGAGCTGTTTCGTGATTGGTGAGGATGGGCTGGAACGCGCGCTGGAAACTGAGGGATTGTCCTTCAACGACACCGACCCGGATTACGTTGTGGTGGGTGAATCCGTAGATTACGCCTTTCCTGACATGGCCAAAGGGGCGCAACTGATCACAGCAGGGGCACGGTTTATCGGGTCAAACCCCGACAAGACAATTCCCGTTGAACAGGGCGTCTATCCGGCCTGCGGTGCGGCCTGTGCGCTGATTGAAACGGCGACCGGCGTCAGGCCTTACTTTCTTGGCAAGCCCAATCCTTTCATGATGCGCTCTGCGCTTGATCGGCTGAATGTTCGGGCGGCAGACTCGATCATGGTCGGTGACAGGCTGGACACAGACATCATTGCCGGCATGGAATTGGGTTTGAGAACGGCGCTGGTGTTGACCGGCGCAAGCACGCGCGATGAATTGGTCCACTATCCTTATGGGCCAGACATCATCGTGGATCGGCTGTTCGATTTGTGCAAGACATTCAGCATCGGCTGAAGCCAAGCCCTAAACCCGGAAGCTGTTCACCTGCGATCTGTCGTTTGACAGCACATCGCGGCAGATCTGAATGACCGCTTTGACCGCCTGCGTCTGCGTGGCGGTGCGCAATGAGGAAACACCGTACTGAACTGTCGGCATCTCTTCTTTGATCGGGCGAGCCACCACGCGTTTGCCGGTGTAGGTGATGTCTTCGGGGGGCTTCATCAGAAGGATCGAAAAACCTTGCCCCAGTCCGACAAGGTTGCGCAGCAGCTCGTAGGACTTGATCCGCAGGCCTTGTCGGGGTTCCAGATCGTATTGAGCAAAAAGGTTGCGGAAAAAGAACTCGGTCACGGGCAGGTCCAGCGTGATCATTTCCTGTTTTGCCAGATCAAAAAGTGACACGGTTTCTTGTTGGGCCAACGGGTTTTCTGCGGCAAGAAGCGCGTAGGGGCTTACATCAAAAAGTGGCTCGAACGCGATCTGCTGATCCTTTTGCATGTCATACATCAATGCGAAATCCAAAGCTCCAGATTTGAGCCCCTTGTTCATTTCATCGAGGCTGTCCTCGGTGAAATTGATCGAGATGTCTTCGTAGGTTTCGCTCACGCCCTTCAGGACATACGGCATGACAAAGGGGGACGTCAGAGCAAAACATCCAAGCGATACGGAGCCCTTCAGCCCAAATCCCAATCCTCGCACGCTCGATTCAAAGGAATCGCAATCGTTGAGCAATGTGCGCGCCTGACTGACGAAATCGCGTCCGCTTTGCGTTAATGATACGTTTTTGGCTGGGTGACGCAGGAAAATTGAAAACCCAAATTCGGTTTCCAGCTCGCGTATTGCAAGGCTGATCCCCGGTTGCGAAATCCCCAGCGTTTTGGCTGCGTTGGTTACGCTTCCATTGTCGGCGACGGCAACGGCGAACCGTAATTGACGGAGTGTATACGGCATAGGATAAACTCATTTCATTTCCGCTATATAAGTTTCC